>Ga0129333_10000698_pt1 | contig 28829 bp, 25 predicted proteins | sample CPB6_08_DNA_FD_94474 | JGI IMG/M metagenome (GOLD analysis project Ga0129333, IMG submission 94474) | Freshwater to marine salinity gradient microbial communities from Chesapeake Bay, USA - CPBay_Sum_0.6_0.8_DNA | ecosystem: Environmental > Aquatic > Marine > Coastal | place: USA: Chesapeake... | reverse complement strand
CAAGTGGCCGGTCTTCTTAAAATGCGTCTGAAACCCTCAAACTACGTCAAGATTTACGAGACCGACATAGCTCATCCGCGCTATTGATTGGGCTCGGGCCCAGCTTATTACAAGGGACCCTCGGGTCGATATTAAAATTCCGGCTACATAGGTAATTATTTTCGAGGTCCTGCTTCTCGAAATTACACATCCAGCAACCATTAAGGACATTGTATAAAGCGGGGTCCATATTTGGGGGAACAACGACCGGCGTTTCCCATAGTTTATGGTTCCAAGGGACACAATCGGACCCGCAAAGGGTCGGTTTATCGAATACATTCTGGAAGTTCATAATATATATTATATATTATATAAGAAATTTAATTTCTAATTAATTATTATAATGTTCTCGTCCGTAATTGAAAATTTCTTGTTTAATGGAAGTTCCGCTAAAATAATGAAAGGAGGTGCCGGAGCGATGGATGGGTCTTACGGCAATGGATTCCTGTTTTTCATTATCGCGCTGGCGATGTTCTTTATTAAAGTGTTGCTCGTCATGATTTCATACAATATTGTCGTCCCCAGATTGCTTGAAAGCTACGGAAATGACATGACTAAATTCCGCCAGTTGAACTTTTTAGAAGGAATCTTCTTGGTTATTTTATTTAATAATCTGTTTAGCAGATTTTAATTTATAATTTTCACTGATGAAAATCGATTCAATTTTGATCAGGAAAAAATATAGTTATACGCCGACAGTTTTGACAAGTAAAAACTTCCGTATTCTTTAATGGATTCTGAAGATCTATTGCATTACATGAAGTCGCCCAGTTAACCAAGCAACCATGACAAGCCACTTGTAGATTAAAACAGCAAGGCATTGAACGAAAAACTCGTTGTGTTCCGTCTTGATTTGGCTCATCTGGATTAGATCGACACATTGGGCAAAGATAGTTCTCGCCTGGTACTCGGTTAAGTAATGGGAAATTTCGAGAAACAAAATCTTCCGCATTAACTGGACGATGTGGTGGCAGTTCTATTTATAGATCGTCGTCATTGTTTCTAATATCGGTGATTGTCCATTCAGGAACAGGTTCCAACCCACACTGTTCAGCAAAACGTCTTAACCATTCGTTCATTCGGAGAAGACCATCTTCAACAGTTCGTGATTGCTCAGCATGATGGCGTCGTTCAAGAAATAATAACATCAAATCAGGATTTCTACCGACAAAGTTAAAGATGTTTTGACGAAGTTCAACTGGCGAGTCGTTCATTGATGCTTGGTTAACAAATTCCGATATTAGATCGGATATGAATTCCAAATCATTATGGACTGACATCAAATAATTCAGCCAGACAACAATATCTGAATTTAAAAGTCCAGTAAAAAATCTGGTCCAAATGTCAAGACGTCTTTGCAAAAGATTCACAACGGACTCCTCATCAATTGAACATAAAAATTTTGTGAGACTGTCAGTCGGACAACACCTCAATACATCTTGGAAATATTTAAAGTTTTCCTTGATGTATTCAACAGTTTGGTCATGCAAAAACGAATGTTTCATGAATTTCAAAAAACGCATGAGATGTCTTTTTTTCATTCTGCGTAAAATTTTAAAAATTTCAGCACGATTTTGTCTGGTTAAATGATCCCAGAATCGTTTAGATTTCGATGAATTTCTAAAAACAACCATAAAAATAAACATTTAATGAGTAATTATGTAAAAATATAAATTTAATTTACTATCAATTTTTATAAAATTTTAACATTTTTCAAATGTTAAAATTCTCATCTTTTTGTGGAGACTTCAAACTCATAAACAGCAAAATTTGCGATTAGTATCCCACATTTTTTTAACAACGTCTTTCTCTGAATGTTATCAAGAGAAAGTAAAAAATCCGCGATAGTCATTATTGGAGAACCGCTCAAAATGAGCTCAAATTGTTTCCAACATTCATCTTTTGAATGATTCTCTGTCAAATATTTGTGAATAAAAGACAGAAACTTCATCAGATTCTTCTTTGACATTCCACACAATGTCTTTTTCATTTGTTGAGGTGACAGGTAAATTCCAACAATCAGCGTATTGAAGGAACTTATGTAGTTTCTTCCAAACATATTTGGAGATGATGGCAAAAACGCACCCAAATGTGCGAATGGTCTTAGTAAACTATAGTATGAATCCTGCGACATTGTAATAAATATAATAAAAATACATAATCATTTTACTATCAATTTTTAGCGCCGGAATTTTCCATAAGATTTCCTTCTATCTTTTCTATCTCGTTTATCTCCACGCCTCTGTCCATTCTTTCTTTTCTCATCATCAGCTTTTCCTTCTTCCTTCTTATGATTCCCAGTCTTCCAGCAACTTTCCAAGCATTTACCCTGTTCAGAATTCTTGTATTCATCACTAATCGCCGGAGGAATTTTGGAAATAATGGAGAACGATTGATTCCCAAAAATGGATTTGAGTTGTCCATAAATCGCATATTTCGTCTGGGTTTTTGTGGAACCGTAAAGGGATGTTTGTGGTAATTGCGCAATCGTCTTCGATGGCGGGTAGCAATTTATATATTTCCGATTATCAAACCGGCGCATCATATTCACAAAAAACCCGTCCAATAATGCGCGCAGGATATTCTCCGCATAATTTTCCGATAAAACCGGCTCCTTATCAGTAAATATGAACCGCGGTTTTATATCGGGGTGTTTCTCTTTAAAAATGCGCATAACGCGCCCGAACGCCCCTTGATATTGTCGCGCAGTTTCCTTGACTTTCCTCAATATATTATAATTCAAATAGTTCTTCTTACACCATTCTTTCGTGTCGCCCATCTTCGGCCTCGTAATAACCCCCGTCTTTCTATCCACTTCATCATACTCCCTCTTACAAAACTCGTTATAGATATCCAAAAGGCTGAAATGGTCCCCCAGAGAATTGACCCATCTCTTCTTGACGCGCTCGTATTCATCTTTCTCTGCGCGTTTCAATTGTTCGTCCTTCGTTTTTGCTCGGAACCTCTCAAATACATTGTCCATCTTGTATTCGGACACTTCGAATATTCCCGCAAGATTACAGATGTCGTCGCGACAGCGGTAGTTATATCCGGAAATAATCATCCGCCCGATTTCGGGAATGACATCGAAAACCGCGCAAGCGCGACCCAAATCCGTAATATATCCTTTCTCATCTCTAACTTCCACAATCTTCAAATCGACCAATCTCTGGATAGTTCGTTTAACTGTATCGATCGGCGGAACTTCGATAAGCTTGTGTAAGTATTCAACAAATTCGCATGGTTTAATATCAGATGGTTCCAGTGGGACAACCTTAGGAGAAATATTCAGTCGCTTCTTTTTATTCTTTTCTCCCCCTCCCACTCCTACTACTACTGTTTTCGGTCTCAATTCGAGCTTCTTGTGTTTATTTGAGTTCTTTGAAGCGACAATTTCCGGTTTCTTCAAATCCTTTTCCTTTTTATTCGCTTTTTCATCATTCTTGTAAGTAATTGGGAACTGGATATGTGATACAAAATTCTGGTTTGCGAGGAATGTCATCAAATACTTGGAAAGATCCGTATTCAAAATGGGGGATTGTGTATATTCTGGAAATTTCTTGTTGTATTCTTCTTCTGTAAAGAGACAAAAACACGTTCCGGGGGCGGTCCTCCCCGTTCTCCCCCGCCTCTGTTTATGCGACGCCTTTGATATGAACTTCATTTCCAGCGATTCCATATTTTTATCAGAATAATACACTAATTTATTCACTAATCCGGTATCTATAACGTATAAAAGACCGTCAATCGTTATTGAAGATTCCGCGACCTCCGTTGCGAAAACGACCTTCCTCCCAAATTTTCCATTCTGTTTATATTTTTCCGAATTTATAATCATTTCTTCTTCTTCTTTCGTCTTTTTGCTACTTGTTAGTGAAGCGCAGTATATTTTTTTACCGAGTTCCCGATTAAGTTTATCTAATCTCATACCCAATTGACTACAACCGTCGGTTGTATCACTTTTCTTAGGAAAAAAGACTAATATATCACCTTCGTCAGTCTCTTTTAGAAGAGATACAACCTTATCTACGGCAACCTCAAAATAATTATTATCAACAATATTTCCATTTGCGTCGTATTTGTTGATTGGCTTGTTCAAATAGGTAGTTTTTATGGGATGATTTGGTTGCTGACCTGCGTCAAGCATTGCGAACTTGAAGTCAGACTTCGGGAAATAATTAGAGAATATTTCCGTTTTTATTGTAGCCGACATAATAATGAGTTTGAAAGATGGCCTTTTCAAAACGAGCTGTTTAAGGAGCAGGAGTAGCAAGTCGATATTAACATTGCGCTCATGCGCCTCATCAATGATAACCATATCCAGCTCCGTAAGTAGTGGGTCCTTTTGGAGAAGTTGAAGAATATATCCATCAGTTGAATAAATCAGGCGACAGTCAGTTGAATACGCGCCTTTTTCCGAATCACGGTATTTCATACCGATATAAGAACCAACTTTAACATCCATACACATAGCAGAATACAACGCATTTTCTTTTGTTGGAACTCGCTTCGGGTTCGTTATTGCGATTCGTCCCTGATAATTTAAGCAATGTAGGGCCAATTTAGGAGTTAAAACCGTTTTACCACTACCTGTCCCCGAAACAATAAGAATAACATTGTTATCATAGATTAGATTAATCGCCTCTTCCCGTTTGTCATACATTGGAAATTTAGACCATTTCAACGCAAATTGTTGATATGTCTTATTCTTTTTTGAAACATTTTTACTTGGGTCATAATAGATATTTTTATACGGCTCATTTGTCAGAGGATTATTATTGACACCTTCTGGGTCCAAAATACCAATTTTCTCAAATAATTTATCCCTTGGAACGTAAATATCGCGAGTGTATGGGTATTTGTTCTTGTTGTTAGCATTCACATTTGACGACCTATTATTATTCCCAATAATAACCGTATTTTTATTACTCCGAGCATTATTATTGTTATTATTTCGCTGGGTTATAGCATTTTCCCCTGAATTGTTATTATTAATATTTGCGGAATTAGTATTATTGCTCATATTATTATATTATAAAAATATAATATATAATTAAATGAATAATCCAGAAATAGAATTGAACAATATTATTCAGAAGCAGATTGTTATACAACACCGGAGTCTCTATTTAGAAATTTACAATATTATGTCGAATGTCCATACAAATTTTGAAAATCGCATTTTCCGGAAAGAGAAATATAATATTTTAATGGAAAAAATCGATGAAGTCCTTTTAGCATATAAGGACCTAAATATCGAAACTTTTCAGTCTGACAATCTCATGAAAATACACAATCTTAGAAAAAAGCTCGTCGATTTACTTCCTGAGTGTGGTTGCGAAAAAATAAGTAATATCCTCTCTCTATATTTAGGCCATGATATTCACGCAACTATTTCAGTCCCATATAAAAAGCTTGTCGATTTTTATGACAACTTTTTCGTTTCAACAAATGCGCGTCTCGAAGTTAAAGACATAGTCGACCTTAATGAAGAACGCGCTACCCTTCCATACGCGAAGAAAATCGACACTAAAAATCAGTCATTCATTGAGAAAATTGAGGGCGCCGATATTCATTTTCCGTTCGATGAGAAGGTCGTAATAGTATCTGGCTATTTCAAAAAAGACCCCCTTAATATGTGTCGCATTGGCGGAACCCTCGGCGAGAAATTGAAGCGCGTTGAGGAGCAAATGGAGTATCTTTCCGTCGATGCGAATTTCAAGCGCGGGTTTCTAAATCAGATGTCCCTTCGCGATTTTATCTTGAATACGGAAATTGAGATAAATGGGCTCATTGAAGCAGCACACAAAGATTTAGTTAAATACCGCTCGAAACCTCTATCACTCCTCGTAAAAGAGTTCATAACCGGTAATAATTACAAGCAGCGTTATATTTTAACGCTGTTCCTCCTCAGTGATAGTGAGGACCAGTTTCTCGCGCATATTATATACGATATGGTCTGTAATACGAGTGAGCTCCTCAAACCTCAACCGATGGCCGAGGAGGTCTATAAGAGCCTACATTATTCCATCCAAAAACTATTTCGCGTCGCCTTTAAAAATGTGGAGGACAAAGTGGCCCAGCTTCATACGATGACTGAGAATGACATTCCATATGACAAGCGCATCGCGATGATGAAGTGTAGCGATGCCATTAAAGCGAAGGCGCTCGATAAGTTCAAGGAAACGCGGGGGACACGAGAGGGGTCCGCAAAAGCGCAGCAGTATTTGGACGGCCTATTGAAGATTCCTTTCGGAATATACAAGAAGGAGCCTGTCCTATTTGGATTAGAGAATTTTACCGCAAAACTAAACGGGATTGTTGTGAATAGTCTGAAAATACTGAATGAGTTCAATATAAAAACGGAGTTTGAGAATTATATATACGCCGACGTCTTCACGACGCTCAAAGAGTTCAAGAATGACCGCATCGAGAGTTCAGTGGAGTCGTTCCTTCGCAAAATGGAGCGGATGCTGAAACAGATATACACATATAATCAATGCGAAATGGAAGAGAGTGATGCTAAGTTGAAGGAGTATTGTGGCGTATTCATTGCGGAAATACTCAAAATGAAGAAGATTAAAGAGGAGTTAGATAATGGGATTGATATGGATGATGCTCTCGAAATCCAGCACAGTAATCCGGATAACCACATTCTAGTATCCATCGCCATTAACATGGTCAATATTTGGAAGGATTGGCTCCTTTATAAGAAGTCGAAGAAGAAATATTTGGAGAACGTCCGGACGACCCTAAATGAGAGCGTCTATGGCCAAGAAGAGACGAAGCTTCAATTGGAGCGCCTGATTGCGCAGTGGATGAACGGGAAGATGGACGGATTCGTGTTCGGGTTTCAGGGACCGCCCGGGGTTGGTAAAACGACCATTGCCAAGAAGGGGGTTGCTAAGTGCTTCTTGGACGAGGACGGGAACCCTCGCCCGTTCGGATTTCTTCCACTCGGTGGAAGTAGCAACGGCGCCACATTGGAGGGCCACAGTTATACTTATTTGGGGTCGACTTGGGGGCGTATAGTTGATATATTGATGGAAACGAAATGTATGAACCCGATTATTTACATTGATGAGGTCGATAAGGTCTCGATGACGGAGCACGGGCGCGAAATTATTGGGATACTCACGCATCTGACTGATTTTTCCCAGAACAATGAGTTCTATGACCGCTATTTTTCGGGAATAAAGATTGATTTGAGTAAAGTCCTGTTCATCTTTTCGTATAATGACTCTAACGCCCTCGACCGCATTTTGCGCGACCGCATAACAGAAATCAACGTGAAGCCACTATCACTGAACGAGAAGATACACGTCGTGCGAAACTATTCCCTTCCCGAGATATTGGATACGGTCGGTTATAAGAAGGACGATATTACTCTATCGGACGAAGTCGTCCGCTATATCATCCAGAATTATACGAACGAGGCCGGCGTCCGCAAATTGCGCGAGAAGCTTTTCGAAATCGTCCGCGAAATTAACTTAAAGCGGATTGTCGATGGGATAATCCAGCTCCCATTTGTGGTATCGCAGGATTACGTCAGTGAGCTATTCAGCGACAAGCCGAAAGTTAGCGTCCGTCAGGTTGCGAAAGAACCGCAGGTAGGGTTCGTGAATGGGCTTTACGCAACTACGGCGGGGACCGGCGGTATAACGATTGTCGAGTGCTTGAAGACGCCCAGCGACCGAAAGCTCTCGCTTGAACTGACTGGCCAGCAGGGCGACGTTATGAAGGAGTCAATGATTTGCGCGAAGACGCTGGCGTGGAATATCATACCGAAGTCGATTAAGAAGGAGATAAATGAGGAGTTCGAAACTTACGGAAATTTCGGATTACATCTTCACTGCCCCGAGGCGGCCACACCCAAAGATGGCCCAAGCGCTGGAATAACAATCACAACCGCTATTATAAGTCGCCTCTGTAATATAAAAGTGCGGAATGACATCGCAATGACGGGGGAAATTGATTTACACGGGAATGTTCATCCTATTGGGGGTTTAGAGGCGAAGTTGGAGGGCGCCAAGAGGGCCGGAGTTCGGATGTGTCTTATTCCGAAGGATAATGAGGAGGACTATCAAAAGATATTGAGGCGCCGGAAGTCGATTGATGATAGCGGTCAGAGCCGATACAATGACGCCCTTCCAGAAGTGGTAATCGTTTCCAGCATTTTAGAGGTCATAAAACACGTTTTGGTAGATAACGATTTAGATTTCACTCAAAATTAGGATTTCAGTTTTCGATTTCAGTTCAAATTATTTTTTTGTATATAATAGATATGGACGGATTGGCCGCGTTTACTATTTTCCTTATTTTCTTCATTATTATTTGGTTTCTTGCGATGAACGGTTGCGTTAGAGAGAGACGTTATGGTGGTGGTGTTCTCCAAGTTCAAGGAAACCCCAGACACAATTCTGGATATATGTTGATGTAATTTAGTAATATATTTCTTTTTTTTAAATATATTACATTATGAGCAAAAATATTTTACAAAATCAAGATACATACACGCTAAGTGATTTCCAGAAACAGCAGTTGGCCGATTCTTACAAGAAATTATACTCGAAAACCGTATATGAGAATGATAAGTTGGAGCGCGAGAAATATAATAAAAGAATATATAATCTATCATTGAAAACACTGTTCGAGAACTTTTTCACGACATGGACGCATATCGTCAATGAGATGACTGACCTTATTTATGACGACAATAACAACAAGAATTTTAATAATTACATCATCATATTAACAAAGAATGAGCGGGTCATATATGTAGGAATAATGTTTATCCTCCTTTCATTAATTTCCTATTTTATTTTTCTCACGAATTAAGTAGTTATGACTGAAACAATTCTTAAAAATTATTTACATACATCAACACTATTAAATAAACAGCAATATTCCACTAATGAAACGGACCGCCTCTTCGACAATGTCAGCCCTTTCACCCTATTCAATATAATCGGTAAAAACGACCTGTTTTTTGTGGCGATTTTGTTATTGGTATTCTATGCGTGGTTTATCCGGTTCGAAATACGATTGGGGGCCGTCTTCGGGTTCTTCTTTTTAGGATTTCTATATTATATTTATTACAGTTATAAATACTATAATGTTCGCGATTTTACAGTCGATAAACATAATAAAGACGCTTTCCTTTCGAAAATATTGTCCAATAATAATTTAGACGCCATTGAGGGGACCGTCATTTACGGAAAGTATTCATTGGAGTTTCCTATCGGGGGAGAAGCAGTTTCTTATATGAACATGAATCCCGCGGGGGTCGATTTCTACTATAACAGTCGCGATTTCATACAATATAGCTATCTCAATTACAAGAATTCGCTGGTCGCCTTTAACTATATGACGAAGCTATATAATGAAATCTTGTTCGGGCTCAAAAATAGGGGGGACCAATATAAGGTTTTGCTCGATTTGAGGGAGGAGTGCTTAAACAGTTGGCATTCTATTATATACAAATTACCGAGCTCAGAGGCGATGAACGAGAAACACCGGAACGGGACGAACATCTTGGCGGAATTGACGCAGAATTATGTGGATGAAGCACAGAAGAAGATTGAGCAACAGAACGCGCAGAATGGGATAAATACGGAGTATTTCCCGATTGTTAAAACGGGGCCGGCGGAAAATGATACGGGGGCTTATGGATATAATTCGCATTATAACGTTTTTTAGATGGGGGAATTTGTTTGGTTTTATTGAAAAGATTTGAATATATTTTAGATTTAAGAGATAAAAACTGAAAAATTGGATTTTCAATATGTATATTTAAGAATTTATTGTCTGCTTTGATAGTAAGTACCAAATTGAGATGGAGTTATTGGTTTTTCCATGAATGAACGCCCTGTATTTATACCGTTAAGAATTTTCTTTAATTCTATACAAAAATCAGAATATTTATATTCTATGTATGTTCTTAATATTTCTAATGCTGATTTATCAATAAAACCTATATTTTCAATATCTTTAATATTTTCAATACCATTCTCAATATTATATTGTTTAAATTTAATTACAATTTTTGATTTACTAAAATTAAAAAAACTTTTTTTTTGTTTATCGTAACAAACAACATATCTATAATATAAATTATTCACATTAGAACTACGATTAATAAAAAAACCAAAAAATATATATTCTTTCCCAGATGGATCTAATTTAATTAAAACTCTATTTTCACTCATTGAGAAATTCACAATATTTTTTGAATTTTCAACTCGTTTAATAAAAAAATCATTCGCAGTTAATATTCCATCCGTATCAATATCCCCCCCCCTCATTTTTTTACCAATCTTTTTCGCTGTCTTTGTCGCTGTTTTTTTCTTCTTCAAAAGAACTTTTATATCATATCGAATAATTCGCCCTTTGAGTTCAATCGGTTTCGCCAGTTTTTTCATTTCTCCTAAATATGGTCCGTAAGTCTTCTTTTTGGACCCTTGGGTTATTTCTCGAACGCAAAACTCAACTTTTTTACTTTTGCTACTGGCGCAAAGTTTGCTGACAATCTTCCTCGCAGCGGATGAAGGACTCGCCGAAATATAAAGGCCGTGCTCTTTTGAACCAACAACCGCGGTCATATGGCGCTTTGAAGATGACATGATATATTATTGAATAATATTTTATTTATATTTTTGGTGATAATTTTTTTTAATAGTTTCATTTATAGTTTGATAAAATGTTGGTAAGTTTTTTTGTTTTTCTGTTTTTTCTTTGTTAAAGAATTCTTTTAATTTTTTTAATGTATATGTATCAATTTTATCAATATTTCCTCGTTGTATTAGAAATTCTATTACTGTATCACATATTGTTTTATATTTATGATATTCTTGTCTATATAAAATAAAATCAATTAATTTATCTAAATCTTCTGACTTTATCTGATTAATATCAATATCTTCTGTAATTATTTTAGATTGTTCATCTTTATATACTTTTTTAAACTTTACATATCCAGAATCTAGATAAACACAATAATTATAATAATATGCGTTTTCGGTTTTAAATTGTAAAAGTTGAATTGGACTAAAAAATATATATGTTTTATCATTCATTTCCAATATTTTTCCTCTTATATCACTTTTTGTAATTACAATATTATTATTATTTTTATATAAATTTTGAATAAAAAAACCTTTTTTAATTAATCTTTCTGGATTTGACATATTATTCATATTTTCAAATATCGAATAATTAAACTTCTTATAATTAACATTATTTGTTGTATATAATTCTTTTAATTTAATATTTACTTCATCTAACACAAAATTACGTATATTAGTTAATGTCGTATTTTGTAATGTATGCAATTCCTTTAATTTTTCAATTTCTTGAATTTTTAATGTTCTAGCTGATATTTCATTTAATTTCTCAGGATCTTTTGTATTTAAATTTTTAATTTCTTCCTCTAACTTTTTAATTTCTTCCTCTAACTTTTTAATTTCTTCATTTAATTTATATAAGGTTTTATCAAGAAAATTTAATAAAAATAATAAAATTTCTATATTTATTGATTTTATATCAATAATCTGTATTGATTTATCATCATTTAATTTCTTAAATTTAATTTTTAAATCTTTATAATAAACTACATAACGATAAAATAAACCATTCCCATAATTATTATTAAACCTTTCAATAATAAAAAATATGTAATAAATTTGATTGTATTTTTTAATAATTATATCTGAATCATTTTTACTTGTATGATATGGTTTTATTGTTGGAAAATAAGAACGAAATGATGATTTAAAAGATTCAAATGAATCTAACCTAATTTCACTTTTTGTTTCAATTATTTTATTATTTATTGAATTATTTGCTTGTTGTTTTGCTTGTTGTTTTGCTTGTTGTTTTTTAATTCTATTTTGTAATTTAGTTACATACTGTTTATTTTGTAAATTAGAAATACCTCTCTTTTTTTGTTGAATAGTACTTCTTATTTTTTCATTTAATTTTGAAAATATATTCTTGTCTTTAATAAACATCTGTAATTTTTCTAATGTAGTCAAATCAATTTGCATAATATCATCAACATCTTCAATATTATTTTTTTTAATTTGTTTTATTATTGGTTTTCTAAAAAGAAACGTTTCATATGCAACATATTTATAATAAGTTGTTCCACTATTTGGATTCTTTATTGGATTAAAAAATAAATATGGTTTTCTAAAATAATTTTTTCTTATTACAGCAAATTGAGAATTATTTGTTTGTCTCTGAATAAAATCAGTTGGTTCAATTATTCCAAATCTTTCAACACGACCGCCTTTAATTATTTTATTCAACTTATCTTTTTTTAGATGAACTATAACCTTATTATTTTTCATTTCACCTAAATAGGGACCGTAAGTCTTCTTTTTGGACCCTTGTGTTATTTCTCGAACGCAAAACTCAACTTTTTTGCTTTTGCTACTGGCGCAAAGTTTGCTGACAATCTTCCTCGCAGCGGATGAAGGACTCGCCGAAATATAAAGGCCGTGCTCTTTTGAACCGACAACCGCTTTAAAATGACGTTTTGAAGATGACATAATATGTAATTGAATAAGATTTTTATTATTTTTATAATTTATTGAAAACAAGTAATTTTCAATAAGAAATTAAATTATTTAATGTTTCTTAGCATTTGAAGAACTGCTCTTCTTAGCGGGTTTCTTCTTACCACCAATGAAATCATCATTAAATGCACGAGGATATGGATTCGGGTCCGGAGAATACCCAGTCGATATAGGAGCCGCCGCGTATTTCAGCATCGAGTTTGGAATGAACTCGCTCGTTTTATTAAAAATACGGAACAAATCAGCAGATTTTCCATCGGGGTAATTTGCGGGACCGCGTGAATAAAATGTCGTTGCAAAATCACTACCTACACCTGCGCTATCATCACCACCTTTATGTTTTCGTGAAGACCTTGGCTTAGTTGCCTTCTTGGGACCCTTTGATGAAGACCTTGGCTTAGTTGCTTTCTTGGGACCCTTTGATGAAGACCTTGGCTTAGTTGCTTTCTTGGGACCCTTTGATGAAGACCTTGACTTAGCTTTTGCGCCACCATCCAATTGCCCACGTAATTTAGATGTTCTCTCAACAACTGGATAATCGCCAGTAATTGTATCTGCGTTGTATCCATCACTTCCACCGCGCTTCGTTCCAGAAGTCCTTGGCTTATATCCGCAACCACAACTGCCACCTCTCGTTGCGCTATCAGCCGCATTAAGAGAACCTTGATTTTGACTTCTTCGTCCTTCCATCTGTCCTAATGAACCATTCATATCTCTACCACCCCGATGCCCACCACCGCATTTCTCATTCTTTGAAGCATTGTAAGGCGCATAACTTCCTTGTTGCGCGGATGTGTAATATTCCGATGCGAGTTCAGTCCCACCTGTTTGTGTAGCATAAGGTAAAGAAATATTTTCTTTTTCAAAAATTGAGAATAAATCATCTGCTCCACCGCGCTTTTTGGTAGATGCCTTCTTTCCCTTTTTAGCAGCAGATGATTTCTTAGAAGAAGACTTCTTCGCTTTTTTCCCAGTAGATGATTTCTTAGAAGAAGCCTTCTTCGCAGCCCCACCTTTCCCATCAAACATCGGCGTATAATTAGTATTATAATATTCAGTTAAGTCCATTGCCTTACATTTACTATCACCTGATTGAAATTCGTAAGGAGCTTGAAACCCCATATTTGAATTATATCTTTCACTCATATTTATATCTAAGAAATATATTTTATTCGTTTGATTAAGAAATATATTATAATTCTAAATGTATGTCCGAACCAATCATAAATGAACAAGAGGGCTCCCTCGATGATTTCATTGATAATTTAGTATCCGCGCCTCCTCAATCCCCCAATACCTACCGCCTCATTAATGAGGACGCCGATTTAGACACAACTTTCAATATTTTAGTCGAAATATTCACCAAAGTTATGAAATACGTCTATTCCGACCGATCCGGAAAAGTCAATCTTGACATTCTGGACGAATCCGCATATTCACTTATGTCTAAATATTTTAATAGTTTCGGGTTCAATATTTACCTCGACAAAATTGAGGGGACAAACAAGGTCTCTTTTGGAACCACTGAGGACACCCCTATACGCGGGGACGAACTAAAAGCCAAGTGTCTCCGAATCAAAACTCAGCAATATCAATATGTCATTTATTTCGATGTCCTGAAATAATTATTATCTAAATATAATATAGTATTCATACAATGATAATATATTATATCGCGTGGGGGTCCCTCCTCTGGAACTTCAAAAGCCTCCGAATAGAGACCGAATGGACAAAATCGAATATTAAATTCCCGCTAAACTTTTCAAGAATATCCGATAGTGGTCAGGGACGGCTCACATTAGTCATCGATAAAACCGGCGAACCGAATAATGTCTATTACGCAAAAACCACATTATCCAATCTTAACACCGCCATCGAAAAACTAAAAACCCGAGAAAAAACAGTAATTAAAAACATAGGCTTCATAAATATTCCGTCGAACACATTTCGAACATCGCTACTCGATGATAAAAAAATACATGAGCTGATAAACTTCGCAAAAAAGAATAAGATTGATGGTCTCATCTGGACCGAAATTCCCCCCAATTTCAATGAAGCCTTCGGGAAGCCATATTCAAAAGAGAGCGCGATTGAATATATTGAATCTAAACATGATAATAAGAAAGTCTATAATAAAATATTGGAATACATCTTTTTGAGCAAAATATACGGGAATATTAAAACCCCACTATCAACCACTTTAACAAAGCGACTGATATGTAATAAATTATAGGAATTCCTATGAGAATTCAACAACAATATTGACATTATGCCGGCTCATACTTTTCGCGGCCGAAACTGATAGCTCATGCCTCTTTCTCCGGCGAATCTCCTTCTTTGCGTTTGTTGATGACTCTGTCTGTTCCTGCGAACTAATGGAATCTTCTGACCTTTGCGCATCAGATTCTTCCTTATCATATTTTAATGACGCATTCATATCCTTCTCAATTATTTCCATATTTGAGACCGTATATTCAATTATATTATTTTCAATCGCCCACCGGAAAAAGTTGAGCTGTCCCACAGTTGTAAGAAGCTCGTGCCCCTTTCCATAAATGAAGTTTATGCGTTCCCTTCTACAAAAGGGGTCGAAGTATATTTTAGCGTAGGCTTTCAACTGATTCTTGTAATCCATATGAACAATTATATTAGTCCCGCTCTTATTTGTAAGGATTATGTTGTTCTTCTTACAATAGTTCGTTACGAACCAATCCAGAACGCGCAATGAAATCTTTGAAGTCCCTTGAACAATTGGGAGAAGTATCGATATATTCGATTCAACTGCGTAAAATTTGGAGAGGGATTTCATTAATAAATCGACTTTTGATATTATTTTGGTTTTCGGTTCGCTCATATTATTGATTATTTCATTTCCTTTATATTGATTTTTATCTAATTTGTAAAATTAGATAAAAATAAATAGTTGATATAAAAATAACAAAAAAATAAGTTCAATTCCCCCTTTTATTTTATTAAATAAAATTATATGAATTTAAAAAAGGTCCATTTCGGTATTATACAATTTTCAAACAAGCACACCGAAATTTTTGGGACTTTCATTGAAATCCTAAAAAAATATGACTGGCCCCTAACAATATACTATAATTTAGAAAGCGACGAATACACTTTCTTAAAATATTACGAGAAAATATTCGGAAAATTGGACATTCGCCCAATTTCCGAGCTCAAATACGATTTAGACATATACATAATTGCGTCCAGTTCCGATTATAAAAATAACGCTAACGCAATTGAACAAATCGCCCCTAAATCCATTTTCATCCATCACCAGAAAATTCATCATCGGCCTTTTATGAAAAAAACAATAACAGTTTCTCCCGTTATTCAAACAGCCGACATGCCCGCAAATGAATACATCCTCCCCGTTTATAGAAATTACAAGCACATCCATTATAAATCGTCATATTCGTCTTCTAAAACGGTTTTTGGAGTAGTTGGGGGAATACGTATTCATGGAAATGGGGTCCCCACAGACCGCGATTTGACTCAGCTCAGACACTTCATTGAAGCGCACCCCAACGATAATTATGAATTCTGGTTCTTTATGAGAAAATGGGACTGGATTGGGATAACAAAGCGCCATAAGTTTTTGGCGAATAATACGAAGATAGTCAGTTTCTCCGGTCTAAGCACTGAGCAGATGATAAAACACCTTCACCACGTCAAATTTATTCTTCCCCTTTCAAAGAAGGGGGGCTGGTTCTATAATCAGAGGCTAACCGGTTCCATACCCATCGCAATTAATTTTAATATACCACTCGTTATTGAGGAAAAACTGGCGAGGATATATGGGGTCGAAGACTGCTCCTTTTGCTATCAGGACACATTGGAACCACTTATTGGCCTGATTACGATAAGTAAAGACGATTATTACAATAAAATACTGGAACTCGTAAAATATAAGAAGCGAATAACGAAACAGAATGAGATGAATTTTGTGAATTTGTGCGTTAAACCTGCGTAAAAATTGATACTAAATACAATGGTTTTTAATGATTATATAACTGAGATGCCTTATTCATATATACCATCTTCATCACCAATTTCTTGCACTCGCTGTTATGAAATATTCCACTCAGATAACAAATTTTTGATGACATGTTCCGCTTGTCATCAGCGCGATGTTGATTACACTGTCCGCCTCGGAAATCAGGCTCGAATTTTTCAAATTGATGTCGCTCTTATGAATATCGCAATTGAATTAAGTATTCATGATGTTTCTAATGACCGAAACGACGTTTTGAAAAAACTGGTTGCGCAACTCGAAAAAGAAAAACAGGAGCTGTCCAAAAATATCTGAGCTTCGAAAATGCGTCATTTTATAAATTATTTATAATATTGAGAAATAACTTTCTTTACTGATTCTCAACATCTTTCCGTGCTTGAATTCCAGCAAAATATCGTTCTTGTAATTCAGGATTCCCAAATTGATGTTTAACAGCAACTGCTTCTGCTGAAATTGATTGGTAATAATCCTTTAATCTTGCCAGACGAACCTTTTCTTGTATCAATAATGCTTCTGCTTGATTTCGTTCAGTTTCAAGTTTCATTCTTCTTTCAGTCGCGAACTGTTTTAGTTGTTCATCATTGGTCATTTGTTGTTCATACACTTTAAGATTTACCAATTTAGTAGTTAAATCAATAAATGATTTTTCCTTTCGAGAAATGTCGGATTCAGTATTTCGAATCTCACACGGACTCCATTCCAAAATTGAAACAACGTGTTCCATGTATTCAGTGAGATTTCGTTTGTATTTCTCTTCGATACGCTTAACGCGCAATTCTTTTTGTTCAGAAGTCAAATCGGTTCTTTCATTGATTGCCTTGATTGTGCGATTTTTCTCGGAATGAAGATAATAATGATGATCCTCTTCTTTGAGAAAAGCTTGTCTTTTCAACTCATTGACCTCTTCAACGGTAATCGTCTTGAAAGATTCTGGGTCAAATTTCAAGCTTTCGTCAATCCGACAAGACCGGTTTGGAGACTTTTTGCGAGATTTATATCTCGATTGAGGAATGAATCCATTTGGTATCCTTACGCGAGTGGTCGGAGACCAATATTTCATACATTGATCAGTTTTATCAAAGTATGCACGTGGATGATCATACAACAACCCGAGTGAGTCGAGGTGATAACAAATAGCCCATTGAAAAAATGGGTTTTCGTTGTAGGAATCATACACACGACTGTTTACTCCGGTAATCTCAGCATAATTCGGTGAAATTTCTGGATTACGCTCGAACTCAAAAATTCCAAGAGAACAAAGCAATTTTGACAAATTATTACTGCTCGGTCTTTCTAATTTGTCTTTATACTCCAGAGTAATCATTCTGGTTAAGTATGGTGATAATGGTGTTTTTCTTAAATCGAAAATAGTCATTTTATGTACCTAAATATAAATGTATAAAATTAATCAATTTTTATTTGATAATTATAATATTGTTTCAGTCATTGGTTGTATTCTCAAAATAATGAATTATTTAATCTAATTTAGTTATTATATGAATAAATTATTTATTTCATGATAATAATATGATAAAAGATATTTGGAAGTATATAACCAGTCATTTCAATCCAGAAAATAGGGAAAAACTTGTCGCTTTCGCAGTAAATCTATTTTTCGCAGTCATTATATTCCTCATCTTTTTTACAATCGGTAGAATCACTCTTAATAAAATTCGGAATATTGAAGCAGAATCTGAGAAAGAAATAGAAATCCGCCGTTTAGAAATACCAAGGCCAAATCGAAGAGATAACCGCAATTTCTCTCAATTACATCGCAATTTTATCGCGGAATTTGTATTTTATGTATTCATTCTAATTGGTGTTATGTTCGCTTTTACAAAAATGGGTTTTAATATAAATACGTTGTTGGTAATTTTAGGAAGCGTTGGTATTGCTGTTGCTTTTGGATTTCAGAATCTAATTAAACAAATTATTTCAGGTATTATTATATTAGTTCTCAGATATTTTAATATCGGCGATATTGTTCAAATTAAACAAGACATTGGATATATCCAGAATTTCAATCTAATAAATACAACAATTATGACAATAAATGGTGAAATTATATTGATACCGAATAATATAATAACAGAGGAAGCATTTATGAATTATACAAAGAATGATACTATATTTTTAAGAATAGTTGTGTCATTATCATCAAACAATAATACAAATTATCCAGAATTATTTGAAAAAATAGCAGATAATGTTCGTCTTTCGGAGTATATTGATGATAAAAGAGAAGTATATGTTGTTATTTCTGACTTATCACAACCCGGAACAAGAATAACAGTTAATGCGAAAGTAGAAAGTTCCGATTTTTTTAATGCGTCAAATGATATTCGTCTTAGAATCAGACAAACACTCCAAGAATACAACATTCGCTTGTTAGATTTAGACTACGTATAATAATTTATAACAAAATTTTTAATTTAATCAAAATATTTAAGAGAAAATATTTCTCTTATTTCTTCTTGGAAGCCTTAATCAGATTGCTCTTTTGGGTCTCCAATTCCTCAATGTCCCTCTTTCGCTTTCCGAGTTCAATCGTCAGCTCTTGGTTCTCCTTGCTCAAACGCACATTTGCGTTTTCAAGAGAGCGAACTTCTGTCTCCAACGCAACAATCTTCGCCGTTTTTGAGCGCGTCTCCATTTGGTGAGCTTCAACCTTCTTCTTTTCAGAATCGTGGATGTATTTCACCAAACTTCCGATGTTGCTCTTTGCGATAAGGTCATAGCAGGTTTCCCCACGCGAATTTGCCGTCGTTAGAGGACATCCGAAATTGATGAGAAACTGTGCTATTTCTGGTCTTCCCATAAGAATCGCAGTATGTAAGAGTGTATTTCCATAAATATCACGGTTCGCCGTTATATCATGTAGCGTAATCTTTGTTGAAAGTTTTTCAACTTCTGACTGATTTCCAGCTATAATCGCTGAACGAATGTTATCGACATAATGCGATGCTGGAATGATACTGCTTCCGAAGCTTCCATAAAAAGTGCTTGTTCTAGTGCTTGACATCTTTTTATATCATTTAAAATGCGATAAATAAAAAAATCAATTTTTATTAAGTTTTATAAAAGAGAAAATTTTTATTTTCTCAACACTATTGTTCCTCACGTTCAATGGAGTGTTTGCGAATATAGCTGAGCGCTTTTTTCGAATATGCGTCCAATTCAAGTTCGGAAAGAAACTTGTTTCGGTAATACTCATAAAAACCGCGAACTTCTTGACATTCAACATTGCTCATAAACTTATCCGCATTTCTTGGATCAGAGAAATTCTTAACGCGATTCTTCCTTGTATCACTCTCAGCTGTGTCGTATGAAATACAATTGCCTCGTAAAATTGCGAGTGATAAAAAGCATTTTGCCCAATCTCGATCGATTTGGTATGTAGTTGTCTGGACAATATGCATTAATAACCATAGTGCAAGCAGTGGGTTCGTGTATTGTTCATCAAATAAAGATCCAATTTGTTGAAAATACGCAAAAGGTATCATACTGTTATAGTTCAACAATTCAAGCACTCGAAATGCTGTTTCAGTGGAAAACCACTTATTTCCAGCTGTATCCAGTTCTTTTTCAAGACTTTTCATCTTTTGTTTTGATTTTTCCAATTCAGAACGAATCGATTGAATGTCCATGGTTGCAACACCGAGTTGTTCTTCCAAAAATCTGATCCTTTTTTGTGAATCGTCAAACTCCCCACGTACTGATATCAGTTCAATCCATAGTCTTGCAATGGTGTCATCGCGAATTTTGGATAAATCAACAGTGAATCCTGACAAAACTCTGGACAATAATCTCAGAAGTGGTTCTTTTTGTTGTTGATTTCCAGAATTTGCTTCCGGTCCTCCTTGTTGTCGATTTCCAGAATTTACTGCTGGGTTTCTTGATGCTGTAATATTTTTCAACATTATGACAAAACTTGTGTGATTAATCAAATAAAATTTATATTATATTTACCATCAATTTTTATTTTATATATATGATGAGTTTATATCAAAAAAATAGTTGATTCTGACAATTGCCTACCATTTTCCTCAGTAAAAATTGATTTATTTTAGAATCGATTGTTTGTTATAAATAAATCTCACAATGGCTACTCAACAACAACCAACATTCAACACAATGGAAGCAATCATCGACGCGATGTCTGGAAAAGCGAATATCTTGATGACGATTCACAACGTTCATGCAAGGCTGTATGAAAAATACAAGCCCGAAATGAGCGACCCCTCAAAAAGGGACGATATAATTCGTCAATTGAAGGAAGCTTTCCGTCAGATTGAGAGCAAGTATGACAACATTTATCGCATTTTTCGCGGAAATGGGGAATACCTCATTTGGTCCCTGAAATCGCGCGATGAGATTCTCCAAGACTTGGAATCGCTCCAAACTTACGAGGACTATTTGAGGAATGGAAAGAGGCCGAATATGGTCGAATACTGTATAATGTTCCCATCTATCGAGGCTGACCTCCAACTTCCAAAGGAGAAGACGGTCCTTGAAAAAATCACTGAGATGCTCGATGCGCGTGATTTAACATTCGTTTCTGATATGGCAACTGTCGATGGAAATCGGAATGCGATTCAATTTTTGATTCAAGAAAACCGTCTTGATTTATTGCGCCGGATCCACGATTTATCGAGCATCCCACTTTCCACAAAGACAGTCAAAACCAATGAGACATGCTCTCAACTTGCGATGAAGACCGGAAATTGCGAGATGGTTGAATTTGTAATTAGCAATAGCTATATATCACAGATTCGCTCTCTACACAACCAGATTGATACGCTAAAAGGAACACAGGCAACTCTATATGATGACATCCGCCGTGCGCGAGCTGAAAATCAGCAGTTGCGAACCGAAAATGAAACATCTCGCGTTAATCGTCTAAGCAACAAGATTAAGTCGTATCTCTTTTATTTGATGATCATTTACTTCATTTTTTTCCGTTAAAGAAATCGATTATCTGAAATTGGAGTGCGAGTGTTAGTGGAAAACGGATTGCGAAATTAATGTAGAGGGATGAATACCCGCTATAAAATCCCTTGAACCCATTATTATTTATAATTTCTTTTACAACTCCAGCCAATGAAACAGTCCTATTATTGAGTAAATTATGGGTATGTCTTGCGCGAATGACGTCGAACGGGCTACATAAAATGGTCGCCGGTATATTTAATGCGGACCCTATTATGAAATCCTCTGCGAACTTTGACTTTGCGAAAAGCCGATGTTCTGGCCGGACCGAAAAATACCCGCCCAGTATGGTCCCCGTATAAACCGCATTCCGCATCGCCATCGGCACCATCAGGCTCCCCACATTCTTCCGAACAATATCCGCATACGAAATTTTTCGGTTTTCGAGATTCATTTGCTTGAATGATTGGATGGCGAGTATCGGTCCTAAAAAGGCCCCGTCTATCAAACCGGCCCCGAATGCGGACTGATATTTGGACGCGCCTCTTCTCTCAAATTCGTGAAACGCGTAATATTTAAGGGCCATTTGCGGGGTTATGCTCGAAAGACCGACCAGCCCCCCACGGAATAGAACCTTATAACCATTCTTTTTTATAGTTTCATAAACTGCGGATGTTGTCGATGCTGATTGTAAGTGTTGTTTGAGAAAATCGAGGGGGAGTGTTATTGTGTAGCCGATAGCTCCTGCGAGAGCCCCAGATAAAATTGCGTCCATATTTATGATTATATATTTTATTATATTTTTTGAATATATAAAATAAAAATTGAAATTTAAAAATTCAAATATTATTATTGAATAATTATAACTAAATAATATGGAAAATTTTATTCAAAGAGCTATTCAAGTTCATGGAAATAAATATGATTATTCAAATGTAAAATATGTTAATTCTAATACAAAAGTTCTAATATTTTGTAGGACGCATAATTTTGATTTTGAACAAAATCCAGAAAAACATATATCTGGTCAAAATTGTCCGAAATGTTCAAAACATTTCATGAATACTGATTTTTTTAAAGAAAAAGCATCTCGTCTTCATTTATATAAATATAATTACACAAAGACAATTTATATTGATAATAAAACAAAAGTAATAATTGATTGTCCATACCATGGTGAATTCAAAATTTCACCAAATAATCATTTAAGTTTGAAAGGATGTGTAGAATGCGGTGAAATAAGAATGAACGAATTGAAAAAAATAACCAAAGATGAATTTATAGTAAAATCAAAAGAAAAATATGGAGACATATTTGATTATTCAAATATAAATTATATTGATTATACAACTCCTTCAAAAATTATTTGTAAAAAACATGGAGAAATTGAAATAATTCCTAAAAAACATTTATTCAATAATTTTGGATGTAAAAAATGTGGCATCACAAGCAGAACAGAAAAATCAAAAAAATATAAAAATAATTCTGAATTTATTGAAGAAGCGAATATAATTCATTCTAATAAATACGATTATTCAAAATCAAATTATACAAATTGTGATGTAAAAATTACAATAATTTGTCAAGAACATGGCGAATTTAAACAAACTCCATATAGTCATATCAATGAAAAATCAGGTTGTCCAAAATGCGCACACAAAGAACTTGGTTTATCAAAAAGAAAAACAACAAACGATTTTATAAAACAAGCTATTGAAAAACATGGAGATAAATATATTTATGATAAAGTTGAATATTTAACATGTCATGATAAAGTGATTATTACTTGTATAAATCATGGTGATTTTGACCAAGAACCTCAGTCTCATTTGTCAGGTTCAGGATGCCGTAAATGTGCAAATGATTTATGCTCATCAAATACTATATTTACAAACGAAGAATTTATTCAAAAGGCAGTTGAAGTTCATGGTGATAAATATGATTATTCTGAAACAATTTATATAAAATCGCAAGAAAAAGTTAAAATTATTTGTCTAGAACATGGTCATTTTTTTCAAAAAGCAAATAATCATATTCGTGGAAAAGGTTGTAAGAAATGTGGATATGATTATATTGGAAAAATAAATAGTAAAACAAAAGAAGAATTTATTGCGAAATCGCTTGAAGTTCATGGAGATAAATATGACTATTCAGAAATAAATTACATAAATATGACTACAAAGATTCAAATTATTTGTCCTCAACATGGAGTATTTGAACAAACTCCGAGAGATCATCAAACTGGACGCGGATGTAATTCGTGTGGAATAATTAGAAGGAATATTTTACAAACTTTCACACAAGAGCAATTTATCCAAAGAGCAATTGAAAAACACGGAAATAAATATAATTATGAAAATGTAAAATATATAAATTCACAAACAAAAATAAGTATTACATGTAATACGTGTAATTATACTTTTTTACAAATTCCAAATAGTCATTTACAAGGATGTGGTTGTGATAAATGCGCACATAAATTAAATCATGATATGCAGCGATTAACACACGATGAAGTAATAAAAAGAGCAGTTGAAGTTCATGGGAATAAATATGACTATTCTGAAATGAATTATACAAGTATGAATAAAAAAATAACAATAAAATGTGATAATGGACATATTTTTGAACAAATAGCATCAAATCATATTCGCCAACGTTATGGATGTCCATTATGCGTAAAAAGGTTATACTCAAAAATTGCAATTGAATGGATTGGAGAAATATCAAAAAGTATGAATATTTCTATTCAACATGCTGAAAATATTGGAGAATATCGAATTAGAAATTCACGTAAAAAAGCAGATGGATATAACTCTGAATACAATTGTATATTTGAATATCACGGATGTCATTCACATGGATGCTTAAAATGTTATTCTGAACGGAATTTATTTGATTTATGGGGAAAAAGAACTCATAATGAAAATTATGAAAGAACAATTACAAAAAAAAACATTTGTATCAATGAAGGATATAAATACTATGAAATTTGGGATTGTGAGTGGAAAATAATTCGACAACAACCTGAACTTTTACGTGAAATGATAAATAATATTAGAGAATATATCACAGTTTAAAAAATACAGGATTATTATCTTATATCTATGGAAAAATTCGAGACCGCCCTTAAACAAGTAGATAATCCAGATTTCCAAACGAATGGAAAAGTCGCTTTATATAAAGAGGGGGTCGAATTGATAAAAGACCCCCGCTACGATTTTAAAACGAAGAAGAAACTTATAAAGCAGATATTGTTCTTTTATCCGGATGATGCGAAGTTGTATCACAAAATGGGCGCATTATATGAAGGTAAAGACCCCGAGAAGCAATTGTGGTGGTATAAGTTATCATATAATGCGAAGCCCGACTATTTTGAGAATTTACTCCCACTCTGTCGCATACTGTTCAATAAAAAGCTCTATCGAGAACTCGTCAATTTGAATAAAGACAACCTATTTGAGCAATTTCTGGGAGACCAAGAGTTCCTCCATTACTATTTTTTCAGCCAGAAGCTGAGTAAATTACATAAAGACATTCTGCGCTGTATTTTACAGCGGGTGAAAGATGGGTCTGTTGTAAAGTGTTCAACCAAGGAGCAAATGAACCTCAAATTCGAGAACTATTTCTATTTGGGTTCCATATATTTCAGTTTGGGAGACGTCATGAACGGTCTCAAATACACTGAAAAAGCATATGAGTTGAGCCTCAAATTCAATCTCTATTCATATCAATTGAGTACTTATATGTCAGTCATGTGTATATATGACTATTTTCTTTATGACCATAATCAGTATATCAGGAAGGCGCGAGAGCTTGAATCGATGTATGTGGTCGATGCTTCGAAGAGGTTTAATCCAAAAATAGGGCGGAACAGAGGAGGGAAGATTCGAGTTGGGTATGTATCCAGTGATTTCAATCTCCACGTCGTCTCCCATTTCATACTCCCTATATTGCGCAATCACGACCTCAACCGGTTCGAGCTCTATTTATACATCAATTTGGAGGAAATCCACGAATATTATAGAGCGCTCCCCGCATTCAAGCGCCTTATATTAAATGCGGATGATTACATAGTAGCGGAGCTAATACAGAAGGACGCCATTGATATTTTGATTGATTTGAATGGAAATACGCTTAATAATAGGCTCGGTGTTTTCGCATATAATCCGGCCCCTATTCAGATGACATACCTCGGTCATCCAAGTAGCACGTTTATGAAGAATATCCAATATAAGATTGTCGATTCAATTACAAACCCACCGGATAGTATTCAGTATCATACGGAAGAACTCATCCGAATGAAAGGATGCTTCTTGCTTTATGAACATAATATCCAGTATAGCCCGCCGATTACGCATCGCCTGTCGAACCGTCGCGAAATTGTCTTCGGCTCTTTCAATAAGGAATCTAAAAACTCGGAGTATATATTGGAAATATGGGGTCGTGTATTGCGCGAAGTGGAGAACTCCAAGATTAAAATAAAGCTCGACAGCTTCGACAACGCAGAGGCGCGTCTTGCGTATTACGCCGAGAAAATGAACGTTTCCCCTGATAGAATAATAATACTGACGAAATTACACGATAGGGCCTATATGGAGCTGTTTGTGGATGTCGATATCTTGTTGGATACATCACCGTATAGCGGGACCACAACGACGTGTCATTCTCTCTATAATTCCCTCCCAATTATAACCCTATATAATAAGGATTATCACTGTCATAATGTGAGCGCATCACTTCTGATACACGCTGGTCTGGAAAGGATGGTTGCGAAAACGCCGGACGAGTATGTTGAAATTGCGAAATATATGGTGGCGAATATTGATTGGTTTAATGAATATAAGAGGGGTATTCGTGATAAATTTTTGGCGCTTATGAATCCAAGGCGGTTCATGAGTGAGTATGAGGGGATGTTGGGGTCCCTTGTTCAAAAACACACGGTCTGATTTTGCTTATATGAATTACCATCAATTTTTATTGATGGTAATTCGGAACAAATTTTTTATGATATTTGTCAGAACGTGTAATCTCTTTGCAACTGGATTGGAAGGTTGTAGGGTACTGGTAGTCCCCACGGGTTGACAAATTATAATTCAAAAAAATAATTCTAATATAAAACTTTCCGCCTATTATACATAAAATACCATGGATATCATAAAAAGCAAGTGTTATCAAATAATAATGACCGGATTGAATGAATGTATGCGCATCTATTTTGAGAATGGTCCCCGCAGTTCGAAGAAAACTGACTATTTGAACAAAATGATTATCGATTATCTTAGCATATATTTCTCCAATTTACATAACATCGACGACTACTCTCTGATAACGGAGTATAACTTACAATGCGCAAATTTCTCCGAGCAGAAGAAATGCGATATTGTCGTATGTTATAAAAACGCCCCATATATAGTATTTCCTCTCAAATTCGTAATGACCTCATATTTAAAAAACCGCAACAATTATTTTGAGAATATAACCGGCGAGGTTTATCTTCTGAAACAGGCGAACCCCGATCTGAAAATAATCCCCATTAATTTTATTTTGGATAAAATCCCGAACCTAACAAATGATAAAAAGATAAAGAATTTTGAACTAATAACACACGAAAATAGTTTCAACGTGTATTCAACACTTGTTAATAGTGGAATCATCTATGATATTTACAATGTCGTAATCAAAACCGAGCACGCATGTCAGATTGGAGATAAATATGACCGACCTCCTTTAATAACTGATATCATCGAGAATAAATCACTTTATGACATCATCAATGGCTTGTAGGTCTGGCTGGAAGAGGAACTGTTTTCAGAATAGTTGAAGACACATTAATCCATCCATTATTTTTAGCACTGCTATTCTTTATTATGTAATCCATGTTATTTTTTATTGTATCAATAATAAAATCAATATCTTCCGTTCGTACCGGTTCAATACACAAGCACGATATATGAAGAGCCGGAGCTTCCACACGGAACGCCAGCCCCTTCGGTTCGAAGAAGACGGGCATATAAATAACCCTTTCTTTCTTTGAGATGTTGAGAGACTGAGTCCGGCCGTATGAATACCACTCCGGATAAACGACGCGCCCACAGTCCCTCTTCGCGAGTTCGCCTTTGTTTTCCGTAAGGAAAGCGTATGTCTGGGGATTATCGGCCTTGAATGCGTCCTCTGGAATAATGGACCCATTATCATACGGAAAAATCGCGAACTTATCCTTCTTCGCAGTTATAACCTTCTTCCAGCATGGTTCATCAAATAGTTTGGTGGGGTGAATGAAGATATTGTCGCGGAGCGTGGCTATCCCGTTATAAATATTACAGATATCGCCGAGTGTTTTCGTGTTGGGGGTCGCGTCGTAATGAAGTAAATTAAGCCGATTTTCCTTACGGAGTAGCGCATCGTATGCTATTGGCTGGTCATTGTAGGTTAGAGTCGCCTTCGGGGCCTTTGTCAAGACGGTTATACAGCAATAGACCGACGCATCATCAAAGACTTTGCGGTCCTTGAAATCAATGATTTCCTTGATGAACTGGTTCTCAAACAGGTATTTCCGGAAATGCGTGGATGATTTGTTGTGTAAATATGTGTTCGGTGTAATTGCGACCATTGCGCCCCCGTCTTCCAAGAGGTCGATACATTTCATAAGGAAAACGTAGTAGAGGTCGATATTTCCAGCCTTGAATATGGGCCATGTTTGGCGGATGAATTGCGTGTATTCCGTCGGTAATTCTTGAATTTTAATATAGGGGGGATTCAATATAATACTGGAATATTTGGTGGGGGGGTCAGGTGCGTATTTGAGGAAGTCAGTGGCGCGTTTGTTCAAATTGGGGCGGGGCGTTATAGCTTCCATATACTCCGCCTTGATATCGAAGACGTCGATTCTGTTGTATAAATCGAGAGGGATATATTTGAGGAGATTTCCGGTTCCGACGGATGGTTCGAGGAGTGTTCTCGGAGAGGCGACGAGCTCCGTTAATTTGGTCGCCATGAGTTTGGAAATGTCATCGGGGGTGAATATATCACAGCGGTCGTAATTTTGTAAATAGTCGGTTTCGTCTTTTGTTTTGGTAATATGGACCGCATCGAGGAGTTCAATAATTTCCTCTTTTCTCTTTTTATAAACGCCGGATATCTTCTTTTCTTTACAGATGAGGAGAAGTTCATCCCTTCTTTTTGCTTGGAGTGAGGTCATGTTTAATTATATAAGTATATTTAAACATTTCTAAATCAATTTTTTTGCGGATGTT
>Ga0129333_10000697_pt1 | contig 28840 bp, 24 predicted proteins | sample CPB6_08_DNA_FD_94474 | JGI IMG/M metagenome (GOLD analysis project Ga0129333, IMG submission 94474) | Freshwater to marine salinity gradient microbial communities from Chesapeake Bay, USA - CPBay_Sum_0.6_0.8_DNA | ecosystem: Environmental > Aquatic > Marine > Coastal | place: USA: Chesapeake... | reverse complement strand
TTTGCCCTCTAAGGTAGCCAATTTTAGGCTGCTGATCAGTGTTTCATCGAAGACCAAAAATTCGCATTCGTGCTCACGACGGAATCGTTCTTCACCTATACTAGCACGCTCTACTTCGGCCCATGTTTCATCACGTTCTGGATGTTCGCTCCAGTGTGCCTTAAATGGAAAAAATCCGTTTCTTCCTACTGTAGTTGTATTGCCGTGTTCGTCAAACCTATAACTTGCTTCTTTCCAAATTAGAGCAAATTGATCTTCATCTGAGTTAGGTGTAGATGTAAGTATGGCCTTACCACCTGTGGCCAAGGTAGGACGAATTGAAGTCCAAAATTCTGTAGCAATGTTTGGTTCTACGAAGGCAAACTCGTCAGCGTAAAGTAGAGAAATACTCATACCACGACCTGTTGTTTCTGTAGTTGTCTGTGCTACAATGCGACTACCGTTGTCAAACTCTATGCTCTGTTTGTTATAACTTACTACACCGCAGCGAATATGATCTGGACATAATTCATAGGCATATCTAATACGCTGCATGATTTCCTGAGCACCTGTATATTTGTGTGCTGCCACAAGTATTGTGCTATCAGGTATAAACATAGCATACCAAAGTAGATATCCTGCGGCTGTAGTGGTCTTACCTGTCTGTCGGGGCAGTAGGTTAATATTAAATCTGTGATTATGATAACTATCAACTAAGCGTTTTTGATAATCAAATGCTTCGTATTTTAACTTACCCCTAACAGGATGTTGTATGTAAAAAAAGTTATTAAGGAAATAGTGCGGACCAGTTTCTTGATTTTGACAAGCGATTAAATCATCAATATGCTCCTGTGTCCATTTTTGTTGGACATTAGCATTCTTAACAAGTTTATAATCTTTGGTAATAGCCATGTAATTATTTACTGAAAAAAATAGCCCCCTAAGGGGCTATTTGGTGAATTAATTTATATTATTCACCGATAAATTTGCGATACTCTGCAAATAAATCATGTTCAACCTGCTCCATTGTTCTAGTATAGGGGTTGCCGCCACCGTTTACTTTGCTGGCTTCGCTGTCGCCTTTGCTATTTAGATCGTTGCCAGTTGGAGTCATACTATCATAACCTGATGTTTCTGGAGAAGGTTCGTTATCATATTCACGAACTTTATCCATGTCATCGTCGTTGTCGTCAGCAGGATTAAGTTTGTCAATCATACTGCGCATAACATCTGAGTCGTCTTTGCCATCTACATCTACTTCTGCAGGAGGAGGCATTTCAGCAGGCATATCAGGTTCTGTATCAAGTGATGGAGATCCGCGTCCAGCTAGAGTCATAATGTCTCTTAGCATTGCACTTAATTCGTCGCCGCTATCTGCTGTAATATTAATACTTGCCGGAGTATGATGATCATGCATTCCACTGATTGGTGGCATCATACCGCATTCTTCGACTTGTTCATCTTCGCCTTCTTTTACAGGAAATGTTTTCTCTCCGACTGTAAAAGATTTTTCGCCCTTAGCCTTTGCTTGGTCAGATTTAATTTTTAAAATCTCTGGACCTTCATCTGCTTTTTCCTCATCAACTTCTTTACTCTCATTGTTAAGAATAGGAGTATCTTTATAAACATTAGGGTTACCAGAATCTAATTCTGCTAATCTTTTTAATACATCTAACATTTGCATAGTTATTTCCTTAATGGGTCATAGTCCGTGGCTTTAATAGGACTTTGTTTACCTTCAGGGGAATCTGTATTAAACTTAGCAGCACCCTCAGTAGGTCTTTCTTCTCCACGTTCGCGTCTTTGTAATTTTAAGATGTCGTTAAGCTCTTTAACAAAACCTGAATTATACTTATCACCGTAAAAATCTTCAAATTTAGCATTTGGTGCTTCGCTATAATTTGGATCATCTAAAAGAGCGCCTTTACGTGGAGTAACAGGTGTTTGGTATTCTTCACTTGGTTCGCCTGGACGTTTAACAACAACATGAGAAGTGTGCATCTTTAATGCCTGTGCTACATATTCAGTTAGTTCATGTTGAGTAGCCGGATAATCTAAACTTACCTCATAGATGTTTACTTCAAGGTTTTTTACATTAGGAAAATCTAAAGGCAATTCTTGAATAGGCGTTTTTCCAGACTTTTTAAAACTATTTGTTACAAAACGCTCAAGACTATTTTTTAGAACATTTTCTTGTTCAGTGGTCATTTCACCAGCGATTTTTATTTTGAAATCGTATCGCTTTTGACTTTCGGTTAGATATTCTTTGAATGTTTTCATAATTTTATTTATTCATATTTTTAAGTTTTTCTAGGAGGCTATTGCGATCTGTAATTATGTATCCTTCGCCTTCTATAGCGTTTTCTGTCTCACCGTTCTTCTTATCTATTGCTAGCTTCTTTAGCTGTAATTCTACCATTTTTAACTTTTTGTCAATTTTTGAAGATTTTGCAGTTATAGCAGCATTCATCATTTGTGCAGCAACTTCAAACATTCTAGCACCATAACGCACCTCTACATTCATGCCTAAATCCATTAAATCGTCATAAGCCTGTTCAGCTTTAGATGCGAGAGCGTCTAATTCGCTGTCGGCCATATCACCTAGCCCCTTAACTCTAGGCAAAGCAGCAGAAATTTTGTCAAATTCTTCAAGTTTTTGCTGTAGATCAATAGTCTCAGTCTTAGTAACTGCTACTGATTTTGGATCAATATACGGGTCATCTGAAGGAGGCAAATCAAGTATCTGTTCTAGCTTTTTAGTCATAGTTTTTTACTTATCTTTTTTTCTTGCTAGGTTTATGATAAATGTCCTCTTCGTTTATAACTCTGAAACGTAATCCATGATTTTGTGCCCATTCATTAGCTGCACTCCACTTTGCCATGTTTTTAACATATTGAGCTTGGTTATAGACATTTTTGCCTACACGTTCTTTCAAAGTTTGATTTGCCGGTTTTATTTCAATTAACTCAGCATGTTGTCTCATATTTTTATCAATGTATGTAATTAGAAAATCTGGAACATAAACCGTTTGCTTTCCAGTCAACGGATCGCGGTATGGTATTTTTACACTTTCGCTTGCCCACTGTTGAATAGAAGGATTGTTGTCGCAGAACATCATAAATGTTAGTTCCCAACTACTTCTATATCGTGGAGCACTTCTTCCAATATACTTTTCTGGGTTTTTAATTTTATAAATGCCCTGACTAAACTTTAAAGTCATGCTATTATATTTCTTAGTATTTCAGGATTAGAATTAGATTGAGGATAAAAACCTAAACTACTACTCTTGTATCTATTGAAATTTAAAATTTCAGCAACAATAGCAGATAATTCAATTTCATTTAAAGATCTCATGCTATCTAAAATCTGCATTGCACTATAGCCGTCACTTTTAGCTTGAGTCATTATGGTTTCTGTAATTAATTCTGCTGCTACAGTTTCAAATCCCTTACTAGAAAAAAATCCAACCATTGCAGAGTAAACATTTGGATCAGTGCTTGGTCTAATATTTTGATATCCTTCAAACTCTTTAATAGTTTGATTTTTATTTGGGTCTGTAGGAAGATTAGTAAAATTTGCTCTCATAAATTACCTTCTAGGAGGAAAAATAATGGCTGCTGGATTAACTCTTAGCTTGCCATCTACTCCCCTATTAAATGCCTTAAAAACATTTATTCCAATACCACCTGGCAAATTAAACAGACCCGGAACCCGTTGCGTAGAAGGAGGCTCGTAATATTTTCCCGCAGGATTTCTTATGCTAGCATTCAAGGCAGAAGATGCTATGTTATATCCTCTAGGACCTACTCTACCAAATCCATTCTGATTTACATAATCTTTAGCTAATATAGCTGCTATATCTAAGAAAGGATTGTTTAAAGTATTTGGAGGATTAACTAGACCATACTGTCTAGGCTTTCCTGGTCTATCAAATAAATTTGTAACTTGTTTTCCAGGAATGCTATAAGTTCTTGCTACTCCTTGTTTATCAAACAATGGATTTCCTGACTGAATAGGTGCTGTTGCTCTATTAAAAATTACAGCATTTTCTGGTCTAGGATCAGCGTTTAAACTTTCGTTCGTGCCAACAGGTGCAGTATTAGGCTTTGTTAGTGGACTTGGAGTAGTATCGTAAAACTCATTAACAAAGCCGTCAATTCTTTTATTTGAACCGCCTTTGTAATAAAGAACATTTTCATAGACAACTGTCATGCTGTTTTGTAATACTTTTGTTCCTTCAGCTTGGTTAAGCGAATCGTGCCTCCAATCTGTAATTTTAGGATTAATTAAGGATATTAAGGTATGATCCTTTGTGTGATGAAGAATATATATGTCAATACGCTCAAAGAAACTTTTTGCTACACCTCTATTGTATATGCCATACTCGTAATCATCTTTGCCATATTTGGTATTACTAAATTGCCTAGGTGAATTTGTAGTTTCTGTATCATAATTACCGTCAGCAATTAAATTTTTATAGTAATTTACCCATAAACTATTTGTTATACCTATTGTGTCATCATGAAAATCAATATTAATTGGATTATAGCTCAACCCAGTATGAACCTGTGTTTTTCTATTATATTGATTTAATGTTTCAGTTTTAATTTGAAACTTAGGTAGATCAATTTTCTTAACAAAAATACCTACGTTTTTATCTACATCACTTACTTCTGCTTCTTTATTTGTTATAAATTTTACATAATAAAGAAATCCATGCTTTGGTGCTCTTTCTTGAAAGTCCTGCACATACAATCTAGAAGCATGTGCATAATCTAACAGTTGAGGGAATCCGCTTTGATCTGCACCATTTATCAATTGTGATGGAGCATTGTTAGTGGTAAGATAATTTCTAGAGTAGCTCATATAATATATATTTATATGAATAAAAAAGCCCGATTAACGGGCTTTTTATCGGAGTTAACGTGGATTAACCACCAGTAGCTAATCCTTGAGCGTTTCCAGGACGAACTACTCTTCCAACGTTTACACCAACTCCGCTGGCTGCTCCCCCAGGTGCTTCTAGCTGGATAGCATTATCATAACTAATTGTTAATGCAATATCCATAATTTCGTTGCTTGAATAATCACCTTGAGCATATGTCGCCTGTTTAACAAAACAGCCTAAAAACTCAAAGCTCTCAAGTGTTACTGGTTCAAATCCGCCATTACCGCCATCTAGAACTTCTACTCTCATTCTAAATTTATAGTCAATTGCGCTTTGAGCACTAGCTTGTTCAAAAAAGTCAAACTGTTTTTGAAGCTGTTCACCAACTTTACGACTAACTACCCCGCTAGCATCGTCTCTAAGTGTAAGTTTTGTATCAGCCCAATTATGCTTGCCTAACAATTTTATCTTACTGTTGTAAACTGGTAATTCTATAGTATCAAATGTTACATCAGGTCTAGCTACGTTCATTACCTGCTTTGTCAGTTCAGTAGTAGGAGCACCTGCTACTCCAAAACCATCCATAGTAACGCGAAAGCGATACTTTAATTTTGGCATTAACAAGCCTTGTGTAGTAGCGGCCTGAGCTCCTGCGATAGGAACTGTGAAATTTCTTAAACTTGCAATTGGCATTTAAATGCTCCTTATTAAATCATTATAGTCCTGCTGCTATGTCGCCTCTGTTTTTAATTCTTAATGGAATGTAGATGAACTCAACTGCTTTAACTGGTTCAACTGCAATATCAACATAAAGTTCATTGCGATCAATTCTAGCAGGTGTGTTATTTGTTTCATCGCACACTACAATAAAGTCATATAGAGCACGTTGACCTACAAGCTCTAGCATTAGGCTTTCTGCTGCTGCCTTAATTTCTCTTCTTGTTTGTGCATCGTTTGGTTCAAACAAGAATGGTCTTGCTAACACATCTAGTTGACGTCTTAGATAGGCAACTAATCTTGCAACATTGACTCTGTCTAATGCACTAGCATTTGCAGCTCTTGTTCTTTGACCATAAGCTACCAAACCTACACCTGTTAGGTTACTAATTGGATTAATTGCAACCTTAGTGTTTGGATCTAGCATTACATCTCGTAGTGATTGAGAAATAGCTTGTGATCTAAATTCTCCTTCGCTGTCAATGTAACCAATGCTGGTAGCATTGTCAATATTACCTCTTCTTGTTCCAGCCGGAGCAAACCATTGATAACTCTTAGCATCACTGTTGATGTATGTTCTCAGCATCATATGGCTTGGTGGAACAACAATTTTGTTTCCGCTGTTATCTGTAGTTAGTCCACTAGGATAATACATAGCCATATACTCATTATATGTAACAGCTCCGTTTTCTCCATTATCTGTTGCAACTGAAGAATTTAAGCCATAGTTGGATAAACTTGAACCAGTTGGCAATAATCTAAATGGTGTATCACCAATTACAAACGCTGTAATACCTCTATCGTTATTCAAAGTTACCATGTTTTGAATTAGCTCAGGATAACCAGGAGTAGCAATTAGGTTAAAGTTTAAAGCATCTGTATCTCTAATGGCTAGGTTATTGTCTACAAGCGCCTTTAGTGCTTTTACTACAACTTGACGCTGTGATTTCCTTCCAAATACACCAGATCCATCATCTGCTAATGGGAATTGACTTACCCAACGATCTGGATTGTAAGCACTAGTAGATTCATTAAAGAATCTTGTGTTTACATTTGCAGTATCAATATATCCTCTAACATATTTCTTAACATTAAAACCAGATCGTCTTGTATTCCACAACTTAATACCTCTTGGATACAAAGCAGGGTTAGGAGCATCTGGATCTACATAGTTATTTGTTCTTAACTCTTTAATAGTAGCCGCTTCTATAGCATCGCCAGTTATACCCCAACGTGCGTCAGCAAATACCCATCCTGTTGGACTTGAATTATCTGTAGTATCTTGTAGAACCCATTTACTACCTATGATAACCGAAGCGTCATAGACATAGATGTTTTTACCATAATTTTCTAAGTCGCTAGTATCAATCCAAATATCATTAGTTGCAAGGCTTCCGCCATCACTTCTATCACCATCTACAGGTTCTGTTGCTTGAATGATAGGACCTTCGGGATCTGTTAATGGATAGAACGCATTATAACTGACCCACTGAGTTCCTGAATTAACCATAATATCTACTTCATCGATAACATTATTATACCATAATGTTCCGTCCGCTGGATCTGTATACGGAGCAGATTTACTTGCTTCGTAAACTAAAGGCTTCCAGTTAGATATTACAAATGTTGAAGTGTCTGCAATAAAGAAGTTGTTGTTACCAATTTGATTAATGATATCATAAGGTGTTAGACCTAACAAGTTTCTTGTTGAAGTGCTAAGATTTGTAATTCTAATTTCACCGCCTAATCTATGTGCAATTGTTAGAACGTTGTTTGCAGAATTCCAAAGTGCTTCAACATTTGTTAAGTTTGGTTGTGCAATAACAGCACCAACAACAAGTGATCCTAGATAAGTTGTTGAATTTGTTGCTGTCATCGAAACTGTGTATGCAGGGTTAAAATTTTCTGATCCTGCTACAGTTTCTGCAATTGTGAATGAATAAGTAGTTCCGCTTGTTGCAAAGGTAGACACGGGGCTAGCAGTCATAACTGTAGTGCCCTTGCGAGTTCTTCTACGAATTTCAAAGTTCGCTGCTTCTGGACTGGCAGAATCAACAGTGTTCCAATCTATGTATAAAGAACCTGCTGCGATATTAATACCGCCGCCAATTGGATCTAGGTTATAAGTTGCACTTTGTCTAGAAGCATACAATGGCGCATCGACATCAGTCCATTCTTTTTTAGTCGAGTCGTAATACTTGATAGACCAATCTGCACCATTATTTGGAACAGTAGTGTTTACCCACACACTACCGGATGCTGTGCTAGCGTTATAAACTGGATAATTAAAATGAGGACTTAGTTGTAATTTTTTAGTGATTTCAAAATTGTTTACAACAGGAATCCAACTTTGGCTAGCATTCTTATACCATAAAACATTGGCATTAGAATTAGTAATAACCATAGCATAATCACCGGCTTTTCCAAAACTTGGAGCTGGGGTTCCGGCCACGAGTAATGTAGTTCCTGTGTTGTCATCTAATATTAATGGAGTTACGTCTGTGAATCTTTGACTAATAGAACTCCATTCTTTAATACCAAATTTAGAATTAGCAGTGTCTACCCAATAGGTGCCGTTTACTGGTTCTCCTTTAGGTATAGTTTCTAACGGAAGAAGTTCATTTAGATCAATGTCTGCTCTAGCTACGTAAGCTCTGGAACTTACTCCTAGGCTGCTGTATGCAGCTTGAAGTCCATATTCATTTAATTCATTGCCGTGTTGAGGATTTCCACTGGCATCTGTGTAGAATAATGGAGTTCCAAATGTATCAGTTAGATCTCTCTGACTGGTAATTAGGTAAACTTTGCCAGCATTTGCTGCCAATGTTCCAGCCGCTGTGCTTCCGCTTGGATTATCTTTATCCTGCGCAGAAACAACAAAAATTAGAGGTGTTGTGCCCGAAGCAGCAGGTGTATAAAAACTTTCATCTATTACTGTAACTGATACACCTGGTGAAGTCAATGTTGCCATTCTAAAATCTCCTCAATGGAATTCGTTAAATTATTTAGCGGATTCCGAAATTTTTTTATGGCTTAAATACTATGAAAAGGGCAACTAAAAGGGCGCCAAATGCGTAAAATTTGTAAAAAGTGTGGCGAAAGACAAGTAGCTATAAATTACTACAAAGATAATAAAGTATTCTATAGATCAATCTGCGATCATTGTAGCAAAAACAGGATAAAAAATTTCTTTCCCTGGGAAAAAACAGGGTATAAGAAAAAGAATACCTGCGATAAATGCGGCTTTATGTCAAAGCATCACGAACAGTTCAATGTTTTCCATATTGACGGAAATTTATTAAATTGTAGACATGCCAACCTTAAAACTGTCTGTGCTAATTGCCAAAGAATTCTTAATAAAGAAGAAATTAAATGGCGACGAGGTGATCTTGTTCCTGATTTTTAACTAAATTAGCAATAGTTAGAAAAAGCTCATCTATTGATCCGTTATTTTCAATCGTATGGTCAATATCTAATCCTACCCAACTTGTTTCACTAGCATGAATCTTTAATTCCTGCATTCTTGCTTTGCTTATGGCCCAACTCATATTCGTAGGGCCAGCATTGACATTAGCGGCATCTTGATACCAGTCTGGATCTGGTCCTCTCTTTATTCTTACAACAATGCCACCAGTTTTATGAATGGCTTTGATTTCATTTGGGAACCTAACATCACTTATTACAATATTATCTGTAGTTTTACGCATTCGGTTTTCTAAACTTGCGATCCAGATATCATCATGAAATCCTTGTCTGCAGACTTCTGTTCCCCAATTTTGTAAAACCCACCTAGGAGTTAAGTGTGGTATGTTTAATCTCTCAGCCCACCACAAATCTACTTTTTCGCGCCACTCTCGGCTTTCTTTTGTTTTACCTTCCATTAAGGTTCTATCCCAACCGAAGACAAAACTAACAGCATCTTTTAGAGAATTGGCAAAACTGTCTCTACGAAATCCGTGAAAATTAACAAGATAATCTGCTGCTGTGTCTTTTCCTGACCCAATAAAACCTACAAAGCCTATAATCATATTGCCCCCCATGCTGTAGCAATAATTTATAAGATTTTTAATTTTTTGTCAAGCTATTTGATTAGCCAATTACAAAGGTTAACGGTGTCCCACCATCTTTATAATTGATCAGGTCTTGCTCTAATGTTTCAAGCTCAGCTTTACCTTCTGCTTTCAGAGCTGTTCCGTTGAGGCTTGTGCCTCCTTGCGGACTCGCAATTTGATTAAATTTTTCACGAGCCTCTCCTAGCATAATTTTGCACGTTGCTAGACTGTAATCTCTTAGCCATTGTGCAGCAAAATTATCCTGTAGTAGGTTAAAATCTGGTCGTTTATTATAAATCCAAATTAAAACTTCTTCTTCGCTTCGAGGGCGTTGCATTAAAGTTAGTTTCTTGTTTGTTCTATTGAATGTGAAATTAATTTCACTACCAAACATTTTACCTACTTGTTTTTGATAGCTAGCAAAGGCGTAATAGGTAGCAAGACCGCCCATATTTGTAGCAGTTAATAGGTATGTATTAGAATATGCTAAATTAAAAGGTTCAAACAGAGTTCCGCCCTGTCCGCCACCAGATCTAGAACCAATGCTTCTTCTAAAAATTTGCCTAACATCCATTACTTCACTAGGTAAAAAGTATTCGTTTCTATCAACTTCGATAGTCAAAAAAGCGTAGCTTTCTTCTACAGCATTACTACTACGTTGTCTAAATTTACCTAAAGCTCTATCAATAGCGGTATTAAAATGCAGAACATCTAGCTCTACATCAATCATGCCTTCGCCCAACATAGCTTTGATGTAATCTACTACTTTTTGTCTTTCTAGATCGTTTTCGGTCATATGGGTATTTAGCCAATAAATACACTATCATGCCAAGACTTTCATTATACCGTCCCGAAAAGGGCAACGATTTTCGTTTTATAGATCGAGCAATAAACGAGCAATTTCAAGTGGGCGGAACAGACGTTTACATTCATAAGTATTTAGGTCCTGTAAGCCCTCAAGAAGGTGACAGCAGTCCTGCTCAACCTAATCAAACTAATGAAATTCCAGAATTAGGCATACAAGATTTATTATTTTTAGAAAATAGAGATAGGCATTATAGCGAAGATGTTTATGTAATACGAGGAATCTATACACTACAAGACATAGATTTTAATTTAAGCCAATTTGGTTTGTTTCTGCAAAACGACAACATAATGGTAACTTTTCATCTACGTTCAAGTGTAGATGCACTAGGTCGTAAAATTATGGCAGGTGATGTATTAGAACTTCCTCATCAAAAGGACGAGTATGCTTTGGATGATAGTTTAGTTGCGCTGAAAAGATTTTATGTTGTTTCAGAAGTAACAAGACCTGCAACTGGGTATAGTCAAACATGGTATCCACATTTAATTAGGGCTAAATGTCAACCTCTTGTTGACAGTCAACAATTTAAAGAAATTTTTGATAAAGATGCAGGTGCAGACGACGGCTCTACTTTAAGAAATTTAATTTCAGAATATCAGAAATCTATTGATATAAACAATCAAGTTATACTTCAGGCAGAAGAAGATGTGCCAAAGAGTGGCTATGAAACTAGACATTTATTTGTTATCCCAGTTGAAGAAGGAACTGGATTTGTAAATGTGTTAGATGCTAGTGAGACTATAGATATCACTGAAAATGCATTTGATGCTTCTGCGGTATTATCTACACCAAATAAAAACTATTATGTAGGATGGTTAACTGGAGATGGTGTTCCACCCAACGGCTCACCATATAATTTTGGCATAACGTTCCCTCCTAATCCAGTAGAAGGAGAATTTTTTCTAAGAACTGATTATCTTCCAAATCGGATGTATAGATATAATGGAACCCATTGGATTAAATTTGAAGATAATGTTAGAATGACAACTAGTATGTTAGGTTTGACTCAAACTAACGATCCAGAATTGATTAGACAAAAATTAAAGGCTAGCTTTATAAACAATGAAAACACTAGCACCATTGCTGGTGAAGTTGTAAAAGAAAAGCAAGCTCTTAGCAAAGCACTTAAACCCAAGGCAGACTTATAATGGATTATTTTTATGACGGCCAAGTAAGAAGATATTTGGCACAATTTATAAACATCTTTAGTAATTTTTCATATAAGGATGCCAAAGGTAACTTAGTCACTGTGCCAGTAAGATACGGTGATATGAGTAGGCAAGTAGCACAGATATTAAGAAAGAACAGCGAGAACAGTGTCCCTTCAGCTCCTTTTATAGCCTGTTACATTAAGGATTTACAGTTTGATAGAGCTAGGTTACAAGATCCTACCTTTATTTCTAAAATACATATAAGAGAGCGTGAGTTTAACACGGCTACAAATAGCTATCTTAATAATCAAGGGCAGAATTACACAGTAGAAAGAATTATGCCAAGCCCGTGGACATTAAGTCTTTCAGCAGATATTTGGACCACTAGCATGGATCAGAAACTACAAATTTGGGAACAAATTGTTGTATTTTTTAATCCTAGTTTTGAAATTCAAACTACAGATAATTACATTGATTGGACTAGTTTAAGCACAGTAACTCTAGAGACACAAAATTGGACCAGCAGAACAGTTCCGCAAGGTGTTAATGAAGACATAGATGTATTGACATTAAATTTTACAGCGCCAGTATGGATTACTCCACCAGCTAAAGTTAGAAAACTAGGTATTGTAACAAAAATTATTAGTAATGTTTTTGCAAGCAATACAGAAGGTTATATTCAAACTAACTATAGGATTGATGGAGCAAGTGAAATATTTGAAAATGTTAGCCCTGATGAAGAAATTGTAGTGACATCTGGAAATTTTAGTTTACTGGTAATGAACGGCATAGCTAGAATTATTAATATTACAGCATTAGGAACTGATATTGATTTAGATGACCCACGAAATTCAACATCATGGCTAAAACTTTTAGATTTGTATCCTGGTAAATTTAGAGCAGGACTAAGTCAACTAAGATTTCAACAAGATTCAGGCAGTGAAATTATAGCGACAATAAGTTTAAATCCTAGTAATGAAAAAGAAATGATTTTAAATATTGATCCCGACACTATACCTACAAACACTGTAATTGCTAGTAGAGGAACAGTTGATGCTATAGTAAATCCATTGACATACAATCCTACAAGTCTCACAGCAGGCACAAGATTTTTAATCTTAGAAGGTATTAACGATAACGATCAATTCGGTGATGTAGGATATGTTGGTCCTACTGCATGGAAAAATTTAGATACGTCTGATTTTCAAGCAAGTGCGAATGACATTATTGAATGGAACGGGTCAAACTGGAATATAGTATTTGACGCCTCAGCATCTAATAGTGTAATATACACTACTAATTCATTTACCGGTGTTCAATATCAATACGAAGGAGGTGAATGGAATAAAAGTTATGATGGAATTTATGACAGGCAGTTATGGCGACTAATTCTTTAAAAAATGTTGTTTGTAGTGGTGGTTTAATATTATCTTCTAAAACTAAAAGGTTTTTATTATTATTAAGAACGAACGGTAAAACAGCAGGCACTTGGGGATTCGTTGGAGGCAAAAAAGAACCTTCTGACAGCACAAGCCTGGACATTCTCAACAGAGAAATAGAGGAAGAACTAGGAACAATTCCTAATATTAAAAAGTTTGTTCCGTTAGAATTGTTTGTTAGCCCAGATCAAAAATTTAAGTATAACACTTATGTTTTAATTGTAGATGACGAATTTGTGCCAATTTTAAATTCTGAGCATTCTGCATACGCTTGGTGCTCTTATAAATCGTGGCCGAGGCCATTACATCAAAGAGTAGGTCAGAGCTTTAATAACAAAATCATCAAAGCTAAACTAGAAATTTTGTTAGAACTTCTTTAGAAGATCTGGTCCAAATGCCCAGGTGCCTAGATGGCGAAGTTCATGACTTAGCGCCGTGTCAATTTTTACTGTGTATCCTGCTGCTGCCATTTTTTGGCAAAGAAGCATGTCTTCACCTAGATAATCGTTAGTAGCAGAGCTCCAACCAAACTCAAACCACGGCTTAGGCATTTCTGTAAAAATTTCAGTTTTCATTAACATGCAACCCATGCCTACACCTTGAACTTCTACAAGGTCATCTTCTATATCCCAAGGTAATGGGTTAGTCCAATCTCCAATAACCTTATAGGCAACACCTTTTGGTGGTAGTTGTCGTCTAATATAATTACAGGCAACTACAGGTTCATTGTGTGCTAATAGTCTAAGTGCTAGACTAGCTGGAAATGTTACATCGCTATCTAACCAAAGAGTATATTCAGCTCCTAGTTCAACTGCCTGTGTAGCTAATCTTTCTCTCTGAGTAAGAAGAATGGTGCTAGCGTCCATAAAAATTTCAGTGTCAAGATCATTTTGAGTATTCAATTTGATCATTTCTGCTAGACACATAGCATGGGCAGAATGTAAGACATCTCTAGTCGGAATACAAACTGCTAATTTATTTTTTGTTGTTGTCCAAGAACTGGTTGCAAATACTGATTTTTTCTTTTTCATGCGCCTGCTACGTCGTTACTTAATGTTTCGCCCTTGATAACTAATTTTTGAATAGAATTAATTAAATCTTGAGTGCGTTTTGCACATAGTATAAAATCATTAGGACTTAATTTGCAAGCAGTTTCCATATTAGCCGTTTCAATTCTGCCCACTGTAAGAATTTGAATAGCATTTTCTCTTGCTAAATTTTCTATGAAAGTGTCTTTGAGCTCATCATCGTCTGACGCTACTAAATCCTGACAATCTTCAAGTTCAGTTTCATCTAACAATTCTAAAAGTTTAGATAATTCTTTTTCTTCTGAAAAGGTTTTAACACTTAAATTGCTAAGGTGCTTTATACGTTGAAGAAATAAAATTAGAGATTTTGGGTTTGAAGTTCTATCCCAATATACTATGTTATCTAATTCCCATTTGCTTGGACTTGTATCTGCACTTTCTAAAATTTTATCTATGTCTTCTAATTTCATATGTTAACTAGGATAAGGGAAAGGTGAAACTTTGCCACCAAACGTCTGCGAGAACTTAATCTGTGTCCCTGGGGCTTGATTAATTCCGTAGGCAGCATTTGCTCCGAGGACCGCACTCAGCTTAATATTACTACCGCCGGTAGGTGCATTGCCAGCACTACCACGAGCTACATTAGTAAACGCTTGGTGAACTTTACCAAACGCTATTTCTGCACCTGTTGCGGGTAATATTGCCATATTAGTCCTCTATGGCACCTTTATTTATATGGGTATATAATAGGTGATTTAAAAAAAGAAATGTGAACATAGATAATTTTTTTGAATAACAAACTATTTATCGGGATTCATTTTCCGATAGTTAACTAAAATAATCTATGTTATTATGGAGTTATCAAAGTTTTAATAATTTTTATTGTTTTTGGCACACTATCATTTGATATAAAATAAAGGTTAACTACAGTATCAGTTCCTATATTATTCATTAGCGTATCAAAACTACCCAAATCAGTTGTTGAAAACACTGAGGCATATTCAACTAAACTCGATGTTCCTGTATTAAATGCTACCGCTAAAAGCTCGCTAGTTTGGCTTCTATCAGTTAGTGAACTTCCTTCAGAAATTTGCACAATATATTTGGCAGATCTGTATTGACTGAAAAAGAAAGAGTCAATAATTGTGGCAGAAGTTGTGCTAACAGTTTGAATAGTAGAACTTATATTTCCATACTGTAAATTATAGCTTCTGGCACTAACATTATTATTTGATGCAATACCGCCTGTAACTACAAGAGCTCCGCTGTTAGTTCCTGTAGATATAGTTGAATTTGTTAAAGTAATTTGTCTATTAGAACTAGCGCCTCTAGTTGTAACAGATTGTAACGTAGAAATATTGTTAAATTCTAAAATTCCTCCACCTACATCTACAATGTCAATGTCAGTTCCGTCTTGCGGTGTATTATTAAAACTTGCAGTAGTTAAAACAGGAGCACCTTGACTGAATAAAGTTCCACCAATATATAAATTTCCACCAATTCCAATCCCACCTGTTACTACTAAGGCTCCAGTATTTGTGCTATTTGACTCTGTAGTTCCGGTTACGTTTAAACTTAAAAAACTACTTGTTGAAAAATTCGCTGAACCACCAATAAACAAATCTCCAGCAATTGCTGCTCCACCTGCTACTGTAAGAGCTCCCCCGTTAGAAACACTAATAGCGTTTGTTGTAGTAGTTATAATTAAAGATTGAATTGTAGTGCTGTTAAAAGTAGCAACTTTTGACTGAATGACCCAAGCTGAGCCGTTCCACGAATATGTGGTAGTTCCTATCACATGTGTTTGACCTAGTGTAGGATTTACTGGAAAATTTAAAATTGCCATGTTTTATCTCATTTACAATTGTATGGTTTGTAACCAGAACGTGCTAGTTCCATCTTTAATATATTGAAGGTAAGCATTAGTAATACTGTTGATCCATATATCTCCTATCCGTGGATTAGCAGGTGCGGTGCCAGTGTTCACTGTAATTACAGGGGTGTATAATTCAAATTCTTCATCAGGAGCTCCACTGCCATAGCTATAAACTTTTCCTAATACTGCCGTGCCGCCAACAACAACAAGTGCTCCAGAATTTGTTGAAGTAGACGCTGTGCCTAGACCAAGTCTTACATTTCCGTTAATATCAGTATTGCCGCCACCATCATAATATAGCAGACTACCGATGTTAATTTGATTATCTTTTAGGTCAACTAAATTATCTGCACCAATTGCAATAATACCACTAGCACTAGTAAGATTATTAAACTGATTATGACCAATGATAGTATTGTTAGAACCTGTTGTTAGATTTACAGCAATATTATTACCAAAGAAGAAATTATCAGATCCGTTTACTAATTTAGGAGCAGCATTATGTCCTATGGCAATATTATCATCATTGAGCGTGTATCTATAGATAGTTCCACTACTGGTGTAAGGTGTATAGCCTGTTCCGTTAATTGGATTTACAAGAGCAGCACCACCAAAAAGTGCAAGTGTAGAATTGTCAATTTGATCTACATAGAAAATACCTGCGTTTAGTTGCGTAGTGCCTACAATGCCATCTAAATATACACCTGTTCCAGTGCCTATATTATGTCCAGGAGATGTTATAAGCACAGGACTTGTTATGACTCCCCCACCTGTATAACTGTTTAGAGCATATACGGTAGTTCCAACTGTCGCAGTAACACCATTTGATGGACTTGTAAGTCCTTTATCAACATACAATTCTAATGTATCAGTATCGATTACATTTACCCAATATTTTACACCGTTGAGCACACTTGTAGAAGTTGTTGCGGTGCTTAGTCCTTGAGCGCCCGTAATTAAGATTTGACTACCTGTTGAAAGTCCGTGTGATAGAGCAGTAACAACAATTGGTTGTGCATTTGTAGCTGCTGTTACAGTGCTAGAATTGACTAATGTTATATTCGTAATTGTTGCAAGTATAGGAAAATTGTTTGTGCCCATTAGAGTAAGAGCAGTATCACCTATAGCAATTGTATTACTAATATTTGTTCCAGAACTAATTGCCTTTCTACCAATTGCAATAACCTTGTTTGTAGCAGTTATACCAATGAGGGTATCATAACCTATGGCAATACTATTTTGTCCAGTTTCAAATCCTGTAGCTGTGCTAGCAGTCCCTCTAACAACAATGTTGTTTATACCTTCCCAACCTTGACCAATAGTAAGTCCATTTACAACAATATCTTTGGCAATATTCATATTGCCGCCTACACCAATACCGCCTGTAACAACTAAGGTTCCGCTAGCAGTTGTAGTAGATAAAAATGCAGTTCCTGATGCTAATATTCTGATTGTGCCTTCAGGAAGAAGACTATACATAGATGCAGTATAAATTTGAACAAAACCTAAACTCGATCTATATGTTGTTCTTAATGCGTTATCTGTCGCTACAGTGAAACCTGTAGCAGTGGTTTCTGTAGCAGGTAATTGAGGTTGCGCACCAGCGAGATCAATGAACTCTCCGCTTGTTCCTCTTCTCAGTAATGATCCGCTTAATAATGATGGCATTATATTTCTCTAATTATTGGTTAGCAGTCTCTAATATACTTAATACTAATTGCACAGATCCTGTGTTGCTAGCAAATGCTCGTAGACTATCTAAACTTTCAATTACTAATTTTCCAGATAGCACATTAGCAGCATCGTTTGGAGGTATTGCAAAGTCTCTCACTAGGAAACTATCAATGTTAGCTGCCTGGGCACCGTTACCTTGAGCATCAGCAAGAACTGGTCTATTTCTATGATGAACAAAACTAACTAATTGTGTTGATGAGGAAGTAAGATTAGATAGTTGAGACATCAGCACAATGCTAGTGACACCAATTGGAGCAGTATAGACTGTAGTTGTATTTGAACCACTAAACGTATAATATGTAGACGCTGTAGTTAAAATAAACGTTTTTGTTAAAAATTTATTTAATGGTAACTGTGCCATTTTTTATCCTTTATTGTATTGCTAATATAAATGGTGTCATATTAGCATATAGAGATTGAACAAATGTTCTACCGCTTAGAACACCAGTTGCCTGGCTAATAACAAGCCCCTTACCAATTCTAAAGTCACCGTTTTGATCAGTAGAAGTAAAGAACACTTTACCTCCGTCTAACTGAACAACTTCTTTACTTTGATTTGGATCAGCACGACCTACCTGAGGTAGAGCACCATAGTTTGTTCCTGCTCCAACGTATTCAAATAAGTATCCGCTAGCACTGATATAGCTTCTTTGATAGAAGTTTACAATTGACCCGTCTGGGAATAAATCAGTTCTAGTTACAGCTTCACCTAATTCTACAATATGGTGTGAACCTGGTCGAGCCCAATAGCTTAAGCCGGCATATACACTGTAGTATGTTCCTCCTCCTTGTAAATCGTATATTATTTGTCTTATAATTATCTTGATATCTCTCTTACACTTTTGAGTTACGAACGCAGCCTCTTCAGGACTAAATCCAGACACTAGAGGTGTAAAGAAAGGATCATTAAACACAAACGCACTTACTTCATCTGCTAGGAAGTCGTAATTAGCTTCTAATAAAGTTACAGCACTTCCTGCTCCAGGAACAACAGTTCCAATCTTACTAATTGCACCAGATGGAACAACCTGTTGCGCTGCTGTAATATTTGTAGCAGTAAGAATATTTCTAATAATATTAAATCTTAGATCAATAAATGCCTGTGCTTGTCCGCCGCCCGATACTAAAGGTTGAATAACTTGGTTTGTAGTTGTATTTGTTAATGTAAACAACGTATTTGTAATTACAAAATTACTTAAACTTTGTAGGTATTCAATTGCTTTAGCATGATAAACAACTTGAGAAGTTGTTGGGTTTTGATATAATAATGGTTCTACACCTAATGGCACAGGATCTAATATATTTTGATTTGGGTAATATGGACTGTCAGCTACATTACTAGATAACACTGTGTAATAGGCATTTCCACAGAAATACAAAGTAAAGAAATTAGGATTAGTTGGATCACCCCCGCCGCTGGTTAATGCCTTGTTAAGAACAATGCTGTTATATCCTAGATCTGTAACAATGGTTCCTGTTGCAGCATACCATACTCCGTTATCGTCAAATTGTCTACCAAATTGATCTCTAATGAATAATTCATTACCAATAGCAATATCAGTGGTGTCAATATTGACCAGGTTAATAGTAGATGTTGTTAATGTAGAAGTATTTGGGAACGCATTTAAGAACCCTGGGAAGTTTTGTTCATTTAGATGACCATCTGGAGGTTCAACTTCCATTACTAAGGAAATATGCGGCCTATTCAATAAGTCTGGTGTATAGATATTTACTCTACCAATATTTGGGAAGAATCCATTTGGGTAATATTGGTCAAGTTCGTTACTACCTAGAACACCAGTCGGACTAAATGGGTAAGCTCTAAATGTTGGGTTGAAAACTGTTCCACTAAAATCCCTTCTACCATAACCCTTAGCTAACAATGATACATCACCAAAGTTACAGTTAGAGTTTGTAATAGAAGCAATACCGCCGTTATCAACTTGCACACCGACTGAACAGAAGATTGTAAACACAGATACAAGCTGCGCATAACCGTTTCTAGTAATACGCATTCCTATACCACCTTGGTTCAACTGAGTGAAAGCGTCAAACACAAACGACTGAATTGGGCTGCGTTCGCTGATAACTCCACCGTCAACAAGCGTTCCTCCCATAGCTCCAATAGGATCTAATTTTCTAGCATTCCAAGTTGTTGCAGTTCCGGTATAAAGTAAACTTGCTGCCTCAACATCAGAGTCTGTCAATGGTCTTGGTCCTGTTTCGCCAAAGAACAATGTAGCATTATTACCAAATCCTATTGTTGCTTGATTAATTCCAATTCTAAATGTGCTAGTTCCAATTTGATCTACAGACACAACTTCAGCAGCTGGTCTAACATCTGAACCATTTAGGCCAGTTAAAGCAGTTAATTCACTTCCTGAGAAATAGGGAGGAGCAATTTCTACCCCATTAGTAATAATGTCTGTAATAATTTTAAAGTTTCTCTTTACAGCCTGCTGAGGCATGTAATCTCCACCATATTGGAAGAAGGTATTAATTACTTGAGGAGTATCAGTTTTATAATGAGGTGTAACAGCTTTGTTTGCAATAACCTGTAAGCATAAATCTCTTGCATAGTTTATTGCCAATGTTGTAGTTGATTCTTGGCCTGCTACGTAATTATACCCAGAACCCCAATAGGCTACACCAGCTTCAATACTCTTACTGTTACCACCAAGAATGATGTCTTGGCTTACTGCGTCTAAAATTAGTCCAACATCTCTGTAGCACTTTGCTTCATCATAGTTAAAACTATTTGGATTAAATGTTTGATCAATAAATGCAATAACTTCTTCAACAATAAACTGTCTGTTAAGATTTACCAAGTTAACAGCATTTATTACAGTAGCAGTGGTTGAAGCTGTCATTGCAATAGCACTAGGACTTGCTGCAACGCTTGGTCCGTTTGATATAATGCTGGTAATTGTTGAAACATTTAGTGCTAAAGAAACTGCTTCCCATGATGTGGCTGTTGTCGCAGAGAACACCTGTAACACACTTGTCTGTCTTGGGACTACAGGAATATTTTGGACAACTCTACTGATAATAAATGACAGTGTATTAAATGCAGCTACAGTTTGAGTTGTTTCATTTGTGATGTTTGAGGCAGTTGTGCTAAACCCGTAATAATACAAACCGTTTTGAACAGACTGTCTGTTTCCGCCATGTTTCAAATCAAATGAAACTGCATCAATCATGAAACCAACATCCCTTGCGCACTTTGCAGCATCGTAAATAAAGCCAAAATTAGTAGCAGTTACATATGCATTAACTTCAGCTGCCAAATACGTCTTATTCAACATCAAATTATCTATTGCATTATAGATGCTTTGAATTCTGCTAGGAGCACCGTTAGGAATAATTCTATCAGTCCAACCTGTTTTTACACCGCCGACTATTTCTATGATATCATTAAATCTGTCTGTTATAACTTCTACTTCTGCTGCTGTAGCACTTTGGAATGTAGTAGTATTTTGTGCAATAACAGATTGATAGCGAGGAATTAAGTCATCTGCTGGAGTTACATTTAACACAATTTTTACAGATAAATCTCTCAGATACTTTATAGCCTCTATAGTCGGATTTAATTGAACTTGAATTTGACCAACATAAGCGCCTTGATTCCAATATTGTAATCCGGCAAATGTAGATTGACTACGTCCTGTAGTTGGGTATAATAAGTCTTGAACTACAGCATCAATTACTAAACTTGTATCTCTTCTACATTCTATTTCACTATATGGAAATGCCTGAACTTTACTATTAATCCAATTGATAGTATCTTCTTGGATAAATTTGCGATTTGCCTGTATTAAAGTTTCAGCTGAAATAAATGCAGCATCTGGACCAGGACTATTGTAGATTGCAGGAGCAGCATCTGGTCCATTATCTATAATAGTAGTAATAATATTAATAAGATCGTTGATGCTTTCACTAGCTATTGATCCTCCAACTAATGCAGTATTAATAACTTGTGCAAAAGTTGCACTTGATCCTAAAATATTTGTGCAAGATGTATTTGTAATGATTTTTTGTGCTAGTGAATTGATATAATCAATTGCAGCAATAGTCTGTGTTTCTTGTCCAGCAATTAAGCTAACCACTCCGTCGTAATATGCTAGACCTGCTTGAACTGATTTTTCATTTCCTCCAAATGTTGCATCGTAACTAACATTTTCAATAATAATTCCAACATCTCTAAAGCATTTTTCTCTGTTATATGAGAAGCTGTTGCTTGTAGAATTAATGTAGGCAATTGTTTCTTCTCTAATAAATGACTTATTAGCCATTAATAGATTATAGGCATTAGTAATATTAGTAGAAGTGTTCCTTGTTAAATTAATAGGAATTCTTCTACCAGGTGCTTGGTAATCTTCTGGTCCATTTCTAATGATATTTGTAATAATATCAATTTTATCTTGTAACAGTTCAGCTTCGTAAATTGATGCTGAATTAATATTAGTTACCTGTGTGATGGTAGTTTGATATTTGGTGAGAATTGGTTTAGCTCTTACAATATCACTTACTAATGATTTGATATATCTATATGCACTTACAGTCTGCGGAAGTTCATTAGGAACTTCAGACGATGTTGTTGTATAGCCAAAGTAATAGACACCACTCTTAATACTTTGTTTGTTACCGCCATGTCTAAGGTCATATGCTACGCTATCTAATATAAAGCCTATGTCTCTTCTGCAAAGAGTTTCGTCATATAAGAATGCTTTAAGAGTGTTAACATAGGCTACAACTTCCGCTCTTAAGAAGTTTCTGTTGCTATTCAACAAACTTGAAGCCATTATAACAGCAGGATCAGTTGAGCGATCTAAACTAATTGGTTCTGGAATTACTCCTGTAGGACCATTATTGATAATACTTAGAATAATATCCATTAGTTTATCAGCTTGATCAGATTCTACATAAGTTCCTGCAGGGAAAGCTGTGACTTGAGTTACTGTTGTTTGATAGAGTGTAGCAGTGTCAATTGGAATGCCTCTTATAACGCTACTAAACAACTCTTTCATATATTCATATGCAGCAGTAGTTTGTGGTATCTCATTAGGAATAGCTGTAGAACCAGCATTAAAATTAAAGTAGTAGACACCACTCATTACAGCTTGTCTATTGCCACCGTATAAAAGATCAAATGCAACACTATCTAAGATATAGGCCGTGTCTCTTTCGCACTTAGAAACATCATAAACGAATCCCGGTGCTTTGGTTGTTTCAACATAGGCAATTGTTTCTTTAATAAGATAGTTTCTATTTGCTAGTAATAAATTATAAGAATTAATAACATTAGTATTGCTGCTTGCTGCAATACCATTTGGAACTATAATATCTGAAACACCTACAGTTCCGCTGTTTAAGATATTAATTATTAAATTGTATTCTGTGTTTAATTTTGCCTGTTCACTTGCTGTTCCAATGTTTACACTTGTAAACTGACTAAGCGTTGATTGATACCTTGGAGCAGAAGTGTCTGAAACAATAATTTTCTGCACTAGAGATTTAAGGTAATTGAGAGCATTAGTTGTTGTAGTTAGTTCACCTGACAACGCTAAAATATTAGAACTTTGATTCCAATACTGTAATCCTGCAAATTTAGTTTGGCTTTGACCGTCAAACAATAGATCTAAGGCAATACTATCAACAATTAGTCCAACATCTCTACTACACTTAGTAGAATCATAGACAAACGGAGCTAATGTGCTGTTGATATAACTAATCGTTTGATTTGTTAAAGAATTTTTCCATGTTAAAATTGAATTATAGGCATTAACAATCGACGCAGTTGTAGATGCAGTAGTATTAGGTTGAATACTATCAGTTACCCATTGTGCAAAATCACCGTTAACAAGAGTAGCAGTTGAAGTATTTAAAATTGTTAAAATATTGTTAAATCTTGCATTAACAACATCTCTTTCAGTTGTTGTAGCAATAGTATTTGTAGTGATATCTCTTAGATAAGAAATAGCAGCAGAAGTTGTTGTAATCTGTCCACCAATTGCGTCTACATATCCGCTTTGTCTCCAATACTGTAGGCCAGCAAATATACTCTCGCTTTCACTGTCTTGCAACATATCAGTTGCAATGCTGTCAATAATTAATTCTGTGTCTCTACGGCATTTTGTAACATCGTAGGTAAAGTTACCGCTGTTAAATTCTTGATCAACAAATGCCACAGTCTGTTGTTGAATAAAAGGTTTGTTAGCTAGTAGTAATGTCCTGGCATTAAAGAATCCCGGATTTTGATAACCTGCATTTACAAACATTCCTTGTTCAATAGTTCCAGTGCTTACCTGAACAATTAGTGTAGTAGTATTTGCTTTCCAAGTTCCTGTTCCTACTGCTGCCGGAACTTGCACAGTATTGTTTGGCTGGAACATTGTGCCATCTTTTAGCCACGGTCCGCTTTGATTCGTGCAGTTTTGAACATATGGCGAATGGAATAGATCAATTTTTTCATCACCTTCTAAGGGAGGAAATGCAGTGGTATAAGCACCTCTATTCAATTCAGGAACATACTGACCTTCTAATAGTCCACTACGACCATTTAAGAACGTCATATAATTTAGATAGCAACCACTGTCCATATGAAACAGGTCTTGCGTTTTGTTTATTGGTTCAATGAATGTAGTTCTAATGTCAGAACCTCTAACACTAGTGTATGGTAGCATCCTTAAAGGATTATCTTCTAAATAGCGTCCTGCTGATACAAGAATCTGTGTTCCAGGTTGATAATATGGAGATTTCATTGCGCCGCCAATTGTGCGGCAAGCACGACTTGGGTCCATTGCCCTACCGTCATTGGTATCATCTCCGTCAACTGTTACATACAAAGTGTTAGTAACTACAGGATGTGTTCCAATAGGATTGTTACCTCTAACTCTAATGTTACCAATGATGTCAGTTAAACCTGCACCTGGATCAATAACAATGTTAGAACTTGTATTAGTTAAAATCTGAGAATAAATTTTATCTAAAAACGCTTCAGTCCAAGTTTGATCTATTGTTCCAATAGTTGATGATGTAGCATTGCCCGGTATAACATTACCACCAATATAGACATCTCTGCCAATACCTACACCACCTGTGACTGTAAATGCCCCAGTAGTTGTGCTTACAGAATTATCAGTTGAAAATACACCTGCCCTATCAACAGTTAGCAGGCCTCTGCTAGGATTGTAGCTCAATCCATTTTTTAAACCAACGTTGTCTATGAATAAAAATGCGTTACCGGTTGATAGCGCAAAAGTTGGGAAAAATGTTTGATCTACATTAGTAGCTGTAACACTAACACTGAAACTGGTATTCGCTGTTTCAATTCTACCATAGATAAAACCACCTACGTTAAGATCCTTTTGAATACCAACACCGCCCCTAAAGAAATTGTTACTTTGTTCTCTTTGAGCATTAGCAATAGCTATCTGAACAAGATTACCTGGCTCGGCACCATAAACATCTAAAGGATCGTAAGCTCTAAATAACGGATTACCTACGTTAGTTGTATCGTAACTTTGAATCTTATCAACGTATAGAGTTTTCCATGTATTAGTATCAGTTCCTAAATTAAAAGTAGATGACGTTAATGGAATTAGATCGTTTACAAATGAACCTTGTGTATCAATTGTTTGAGTTCTATCTGTTCCAATTTGAATATTGAGTGCATCGACAAAGAAATCATTTGTTGCCGTAAACGTTACATCAGTTCCAACAGTAAAATTTAAAAATGAACCAACGTTAAAATTAGCATACGAGCCTGCATCTACATTAAAATAGGTTGAGGCTTGATTGTCTATATAATCGCCGGAAATATTTTCTATGTAGCCGCCGGCATCATTTTGAATATAACTGCCTGCAATGTTTTCAATATACCCGCCTGCGTCGTTACTAATATAGGCTCCTGCCTGATTAGTAATTTCTCCACCTGCTTGATTTTGAATTTGTGCAGTAACATCGTTGATTAGATATCCGCCAATTGTATTTTCTACATTGCCGCCTGTATCTGTTGTAATGTCACCAGCAACAGTATTGATAACATTTCCAGCATCATTTGTTATATCACCGGAAATTGTATTCGTTAAATTTGCCCCATCATTGGTAATATCACCAGATATGGTATTGGTTAAATTGCCACCAACAGTGTTTTCTATATCACCAGATACAGTATTAGTTAGATTACCGGTGTCATTTATAATGTCGCCAGAAATTGTGTTTGTTAAATTAGCGCCTTCATTTACAATGTCGCCAGAAATTGTGTTTGTTAAATTGCCGCCGTCAAAACTAATATCACCAGAAATTGTATTTGTTAAATTACCACCAGCTTCAGTTGTAATATCACCGTCAATGGTGTTGATAGAATTATCAGCCTCTATAGTAAGGTCACCATTGTTTACTAGGATTTTGTAATTACCTGGAAATTTTGAAATATTTGTAACGGCCATTTTTATCGATCCTCAGTATATTTATTTTTTAATGAATTCTAATTTCAATTGCATCAATAAATGCAGAGCACTTATGTGGCCATTTAGGATGACTTTGAAATCTTATAATGCAACCAAACGAAGGATCTTGTATATCTGTTATAGTAAGATTTGTATTCCATAGCTCTGTTGAATTCCCGTAAATCTTAATAGGATCAAGAATTAACGAAGCTTGATTTTCACCTATGATTTCGTTGTTTAAGCAAAGATGTATAGCGTCATCTGTGATCCTTCCAAACCTATTCATAGAAATTTTTAGTTCAATACCGCTTAACGTTTGAGGAAGATTATAAAAATTAAAATTTGTTATTTTGAGATAATATGTTTTTTCAGTGATATCATGTCTAGGATCTCTAGCTATATGAACTAGGTCTCTAGATGTTTTAACAGAGCGTAAATCTAAAGTTTTAATTGCACTAAAATTATCTACTTCTAACCAAGAAACATGGCTATCTTCAGCTCCAGTTTCTGCATATTGAGATATATTTGTAGGTAAAGCCCAAGGGGTTGACATGACTATATTTACCAGAAATAAAAATGGGGGGATAAATCCCCCCTGTTGACTAACAAATTACCTATTAAGCACTTGCAATAGATACTGTGCCGGTATAGGCGCTGTTTAAAGTCCAACCAGCTGCTTGATCAGTATTGAACAAGAATGAAGTAGAAGCTGTGCTTTGAACAAGAACTGCCCTTCTTGCAGTTAGTTTCTTAACAAAGTATGTGCTACCATTTGCATCTGTAGCAACAATATTCATCTCTCCTGCTACTAGAGAAGCAGCAGGAACAGCTTTTAATTTCACTATGCCTTGACCTTGGCTTGTTCTTACTAAGTATCTACGACTAGATTCTTGCTTTTGAATATCAAAAGCAACAGCAGAAGATCCTGTGGTTAGATATGCTTGACCAGAAATTGCATTTTGAACAGAGCTAGTCAATGCAATAGAAACTGTAGCTGCCGTGCCAGTTGTAGCGGGTGAAAATGTTACCGTTACGCTTCCTGTAGAAGTATAACCAGTTCCTGCAACAGCTAAATTTAAACTGGTAATTCTTCCAGCACCACTTACGTTTGCAGTTCCAGATGCGGCAGTTCCGCCTGGTAGTTGAGGACTGCTTGCTACCCAAGAAACAGTAGTTGCAGTTGAATATAATCCATTGGTAGTGGTATTAGTTACAATAATAGAACTAAATCCTTCGCCACCTTTTCCAGTTTCGCCACCTACTGCAAAATTGCTGTATGGTGAGCTAATGTTACCAAAAAACTTTTCTTTAATCGGACGTCCCATTTGTTTATCTCCTTAATGACGTTCTAGGTCTACGCGGTGGGTGCCGCATAAATCTTCTAGACTCAATATTTAACAAAAAGCCCGCATTTGCGGGCTTAATGTTTGCTCTGTTATAAGTTCAAATTACTTGAAGCTTACGTTTGCAGATGTGATAGCAACCTTACCTAGGTAGTCAGCAGCGTTACCTAGTGAGCTAGCTGTATTTGTTAGCTCAACATAGCCGTAACGTGTTAAGAAGCCAACTACTGGCTCGAATGTTGCTGGATCTAGAACAACACCAGAGCTCATTAGAGGAATATATGGGCAATAGAAAGCAGCAGCATCAGCTTCGCTTGTTCCCTTATAACCTACTAGAACCTGTTGATTGTCTAGTGTGTCGCTTAGATAAGAATCTACATAAACACGCATTGCACCGTTTAGTGTTCCAACGAACTTGGTGTTTGTTGGAGCCTCAAATGTGCCTTCTGTTGTGCGAGCAAAAGCAGAAGTTGTTGCGCTTTGTAGAATTGTTAGAGCCTGGTTAGAAACAACTGCCCAGTTAGCAGCACCACGACGTGTGCGCTGAGCAATTAAATTACTAACACGGTTAATTTGAATTGCTAGAGCAGCGTGTTCGTCACCAACGAATGTTGCAGTTCCAGAAACTAATGACTGGTCATATGTTTCTTCAACACTAGCTAAAGAACGTAGAGATGTTAGAATCTCTTGGTCAATTTCAGCTGTAATTTCTTGTGCTAGAGCAGCCATAATTTCTGCTTCGATGTCAATGCCTTGTTGGGCTTGTGCATCTTGAGCAGCCTCGAATGTCCAGCGAGCAGATAGCTTGCGGCTCTTTGCTTCAACTGGTGTCTTCAAGATTTGAATGCTCATACGCTTACCTGGTGCACCTTCTAAGGAACTTGTTACAGCAGCCTTAGGATTAGCATCTACGTTATTACCAGAGTAAGCAGCAGCAATCTTGAATGGGCTTAGTGCTTCTTCACCTGCTACAACGCCGTCACCGCTGTCAGCGTAACGAACACGTAGAGTATGAATTTGACCAACTGGACCGGTCATTGGCTGCACACCAACGATTTCGTTAGCAATAACAGTTGGCATAACACGACGAATAACTGGTAGAATTACACGATTTAGTGTAGCAATATTACCAGTGCTTGTTGCTCCTGCGGTTGCAGCCTCTGCCAAGTAACGACGTGTGTTTTCCAAGCATACTGCCATAGATTGACGACGGTTACCAGATAGGCCTTCAAGCAGAGCGTCTTTGGTCTCTGACCATCTTTCATTTAAAAGTTTTGACATTTTATGTCTTCTCCTTGAATATTATTTTGCTAAACC
>Ga0129333_10000696_pt1 | contig 28842 bp, 16 predicted proteins | sample CPB6_08_DNA_FD_94474 | JGI IMG/M metagenome (GOLD analysis project Ga0129333, IMG submission 94474) | Freshwater to marine salinity gradient microbial communities from Chesapeake Bay, USA - CPBay_Sum_0.6_0.8_DNA | ecosystem: Environmental > Aquatic > Marine > Coastal | place: USA: Chesapeake... | reverse complement strand
GGTGTTGAGTATGATTCTTCCAAGATCGGTCCTGTTGTGTATGGAGGAAAGGTTTATAAAGTATCAATCAACAACCAAGCGGTTCTAAGAAACTTAGAGTTTACACAACCACCAGAAATTATTGTTACTGGTTCTACCGACAGTGCTGGTGCTGCAGAAGTTCGCGCTGTTCTCGTTAGAAATGCTGTTACTACATATACACCTCAAAATGTAAAATCAATTGGAGGTTCATATGGATCTGGAGGTGGAAACAAGTTCAGTGCAGATCTAGTAGTTGATGATCAAAACTTTGCCAATATTACTGCTGTAACTGACTATACTTTCCTCGGCAAAAAAGGAACTGTATTTGTAGAATCAACAAGTTTCAGTGCCGATGCTTCAAGCATTGTTCAGCAGGGAGACTTGATCCAATTCTCTGATTCAGAAAACAACCTTGTTCGCGCTATTGTTCAATATGCAACTCAAGCAGGTGGATCTGCTAAGACAAGAATTTATCTTGACACTGCTCTTCCTGGCGATGTTGTTAATACAAGTATCGTTCGTTTGAGACCACGCCCAGAAAATACTAATGCTGGAACTCTGCTATTCCCAACTGGAAGTAAGCAGGTAGAGAAGATTTCTGCTGGTGGAGATGATACTAAGATTAAGTATTACTTCCGCAGAGATTTTGTAACTACAGCATCTACTTCTGGTGGAACCATTACTTTTGCTGCTCAGTTGCCATTCGGAACACAGAGATTTGCAAGATTTACCGAAGAGAATTACATTGTTACTGTGCTTGATCCAGGCGATGCGCCAAACATCGAAAAAGGAGACATTGTTTATATTCCCGAAGATGCTGTAGAAATTTCTTCTTCTACAGATACAACCAGTGGTCTTACTTCTGGTAGCATCAGTCTTCAACTCACTTCAGATTATTTTGGAACTATTCCAACTAACGGATCATTCCCCAAATTAAAACTAACTGCAACTCTCGAAGTATCAAACGCAAAACCAAGACTTAAGACGGCAGTAAGAAACAAGAGAATTGTTGTTACATCTGCTGGTGATAGAGTTATCCCACTAAGAGGATCTGATTACGATACAGAGGTTATCGAGACCCTATCTTACTCAGACGTATTCAAACTTAGATATGTTTATGAGGGCACCCCATCACAACCACCAGAAGTTGATACTGCTGGTAATCTAGTTACTGGAACTGATGTAACTTCAAGATATACATTTGATGATGGTCAGAGAGATACTGTATATGATGTTTCCAGACTTGTGCTGAAGCCTGGTTTTGAAGCATCTGTAGGTCAACTAGTTATTGCATTTGATTACTTTGAGCAGTCACAAGGAGATTTCTGCACAATCGATAGTTATCTACACGAAGCAGGTGTTCCTGAAGACGAAATTCCATCGTTCAACTCACCAGTTCTTGGTAACGTAGAACTCAAGAATGTTATCGATTTTAGACCAAAGGTAGATAGTAATGCAATTATCCCTGGATATTTGGATAAGTCTCTCCTAGAAGTTACAGAGGGATCATTCTCTGGATCTGGTGCTGTTATTTCAAGCACACCTGCTCCAGATCAAGGAATTGACTATACATTCTCGTTCAGTCAAATTCAATATCTAGATCGTATCGATGGCATCTTCTTAAACAAGAAAGGAGAATTCCTGATTAAGGAAGGCAATTCTTCACTCAATCCAACCAAACCAGATCCTATTGAAGACGCTGTTCCTCTGTTCTATGCATACATCCCTGCATATACAAAGACCAGCAGAGATGTAAGAATTACACCTGTTGATAATCGCAGGTATACAATGAGAGATATTGGAAAACTTGAGAAGCGCATTGAGCGTCTTGAGTATTACACAACTCTCAGCATCCTAGAGCAGCAAGCTCTGAACATGCAAGTTAAGGATGAAGTTGGATTAGATAGGTTTAAGAGCGGTTTCTTTGTTGACAACTTTGAAGCACATAGAGTTGGAGATCTTGTTTCTTTAGATTATACGTGTTCGATTGACCCACAACAGTCTGTTCTTCGCCCACAATCAAAAGAAGATTGTATCAAACTTGTTGAAGTAAATGTAAGAGAGGACCAGAGAGCAGTATCTGGATATAAGAAACAAAATAATGTAGTAACTCTTCCATACTCTCCATTGCCTCTTCTTGGTAATGAGTTTGCATCATCAAACATAAACCCAAATCCATTTGTGGTTCTACAGTATGTTGGTGATGGTGAACTATCACCTTCTATTGATCAATGGTATGATCAAAACGAAGAGCCACTAGTTGTTGATACCAACACCAGTCTTTTCAATATCTTCCTTGCAAAGGAAAACGTCAAAGAATCATTTGCAAGCATTCACAATTCATTCATTGTTAACTGGGTTGGTTCTGCACCATCATTTACCTCAATCAATTCTCTTGGCGAAGTAAACACTCAGCAGGCATCAACAAAAGTTCAATCTGCTTCTGTTGCGAGTTCTTCCAACATCAGCCCACAAAATAATGATATTGGTAAGGGTGTTCAAACAAAGAATGTGAGAGGAAACCTAGTTTCAAATTCGCTTTCATTCTTTGCTAGAAGTGTTCCTATTAAGTATGTTATTAGAAGAATGAAGCCAAATACCAAGATGTATCTCTTCCTAGAAGGAAGAAATATTGATCGTTGGGTAAACCCAGACCTACGATTTACTGGTATTGCTGGAAACTCTCTGTCTGCATTCAACGGTGGAATTACTACCGATGAGTATGGAAATGCTAGCGGTTTGATTATTCTTCCCGCTGGTTATCCACCACTGGAGAATGCAACATGGAAAGGAAGTGTTGATACAGTATCTTATGATACAAATGCCGAAGAAGTTTCGATCACTGCTGGAACTCTGACATTTAGATTTACTTCAAGTGCAACAAATCAAGCAAAAGAGGGAGTTGATAGTTACACCGAAGTTAAGTATTATGCAACTGGTATCCTCCCAGAAAACCCAGGAACAATCGTTTCAACTAAACCATCTTACTTCAAGTCTAATGAAGGTGTGCAGTTGATCGAAAGCAATACTGATAATCCAATTAGACCAAATCCTCTAGCACAAACATTTAAGATTGAAAACTTCGAGGGTGGATGTTTTGTGACTGGTGTTGACCTCTACTTTAACAAGAAGAGCAGCAACATTCCAGTAAAGACATATATCACTAACGTTGACGCAGAAAAACCAGGCAAGAATATTATTCCTGGTTCCGAGAAAGTTCTACCACCAAATACATTCCTTAAGTGCTACACAAACGGAGATGTATCTGTTTACAAAGGTGAGAATGTAACTGGCGTAAGTTCAGCTGCATCTGGTCCTATCTTAAAGATCTTTGATAAGAATAATGTAGAACTAGTCGCTACTGCATCTGGAAAGTATAGTTTGACTAATGAGCAAGTTTATACTTTTGTTCTTAGCAATCATAATGGAAATTCATTTGTTCAGAACGAAGATCTACTCATTGCTTCTGTCACTAATGCAAATGCAACTGGAGGAACAACATCCAAAGTTACCATTGCAAAAGACAGTGGAAAAGTTTCCAAGGTTAGAGTTACTAGCCCAGGACAAAACTACAGCAGTGCAATTCTGACAATTGAAAGTCCACAACTTCCTGGCGGATCAACTGCCACTGCAGCAATCAAGGTATCTGGTGGCAAGATCTACAATGCAGAAGTATCACTTTCTGGATTTGGATATACAGAAGCTCCATCAGTGGTCGTTAAAGGCGTCGGAAATGGCGCTGGAGGGTGTGAGATCCAGACTTTCATTGAGATAGACACCCCAGCAGTTAGAATGGGCGTAGCGGTCGATAACGAGGGAGTTACGCAATCAACAACACCAACTCACTTTGCTTTTGAATACCCAGTGTATCTGCAAAATGACAGTGAGTATGCTCTAGTTATCGAAACAGATTCCACAGATTATTCTCTCTGGTCATCTAAGTTGGGAGCAACTGACATTGCTACAAGCACTGTTATTACAACCCAACCTTCTCTTGGTTCAGTATTTAAGTCACAGAATACCGAGAGTTGGACAGAAGATATCTTTGAGGATCTGAAATTCACTCTATATCGTGCTGAGTTTGATATCAGCAGACCAGCAGAACTTCTTCTCAAAAATGATAACCTTGGATATGAACTTCTACAGAACAATCCATTTGAAACTAACGCAAGTGCAAATACAAACGCAACTTCGAAGTTGTTTAAGAATAACAACTCAATCGTTAAAGTTTCTCATAGAGACCATGGATTTGAGACTGGTGGAAAGTCGTATGTATTCTACAGAACCGCTCAGGAAACAGGAGGAGTTACTGCAGATATCCTAAACGGAACTCTATTCAAAGTAACTAATAGTGGAGTTGATACTTATAACATCACATCAAGTGAGAACTCTTCCAGCAACTCATTTGGTGGCGGAACAACCGTTTATGCTTCCCACAACAGAAAGTTTGAAACATTATACCCACAGGTAAACTACCTATCATTCACAGGAACTAAGGTAGAGAATTATGTCAAGACAACTAATGTAGTTCCAGTAGATTCAAATACCACGAATTACACTTCTTATTCTCAGTCAGATTATGAGAGAACTTTCTTGAATGAACCACATTACTTCACAAACCAAAAGTTTGTTGCTTCAGAGATTAATGAGACGCTTAACAATCTAAATCAGTCTCTAACATATAAGATGGTTCTTACATCAAATCTTTCATATCTGTCACCATTGATTGATCTGTCTTCAGCAACGGTTAAGACTTCAACATCTAGAGTTGAAAATGCTGTTGGAAATGAAGATAGATTTGGAAGAAGAGATCAAGTCATCAAGTTCTATCCCGTCTATCAGTTCCAATTAGCTGGAAATGGTGGAACAGAAATTCAAGCAGGTCAAACAATCAAAGGTGCTACAACTAAGGCTTCTGGAACTATCGCCAGAGTAAATGGATCTGTTGTTTATGTTAGATTGAAGACTGCACAGTTCTTCCAAGTTGGAGAAACTGTTGCTCTTGGAGATCAACAATCACTAACATCAGTTACCATTGATTCAAACCCAGTTGAACTATTCTTCAATATTGCAGATGGATCAACTATCGTAGCAAGAAACCCATCGGTAATTCTTGAAACATATGACAACAGAGTTACTGGAAAGGCAGTTCTCTGGAATAACAAGACCCAAGAACTAATTCTTAGAGTTGATACTCAACCACTAGAGAATGACTTCACTGGAAGAATTTCAGACAACGTTGCATTTGCAAGAAATGCACAAACATCAGAACAGATTTCAGATATCTTCCGTGTTGGTGATTTTGTTAAGTATCCAGCACAAGATGATGTTGAAGCATCTTACCTAGAGATCGGATCGATTACATATACCAATGGACTAGATTTTGTTTCAGAAGATTCTTCTAAGAACACTTCAGCAATTGCTAAGTATGTAACCAAGGAAGTATCGATTGGAAATCCTGGAACTTCTATTGATGTTCGCTTGACTGCAAACATCAAAGATATCTCAAATATCAGAGTTCTATACAGGTACAAGAAAGCATCAAGTCAAGAAAACTTTGATGACATTGACTGGATTTACTTCAACGAAACTGGGGCTCCAGATGGACTTGAAATTGCTACCAGCGAGAATAGTATTTCTGGAACAGTTGAGAAGCAATCCTCATACCAAGAACTCAAGTATAGTATTGCCAATCTTCCAGAATTTGCATCATTTGGAATTAAGATTGTAATGAAAACATCAGATCCTTCATTCCCACCAAAGGTTCAGGATATTCGAGCTGTTGCATCTTTCTAATTTCCGCGTATGTCATATATCAGAGTGAAAGGATATGATGGTCTTGTTAGAGATGAAACTACAGGTGCCATCATCAATCAGGACGATTCTGCTATTGCTGCGAGGAGAAAATCTAAACAGTTAAGTTCCGCGTTGGAAGACATAAATATGTTGAAGGATGAAATTTCTGAGATCAAATCCCTACTTAGAGAGTTAATAAAAAATGCCCGCAATTAACGTCGCCAGAACAGACACCTTTGAAACTCAAAGGCAGAAAATTAATCAGATTGGTGAATTAATATTCAATGTTACATCTGGTGGAAGTGATCTTGCTACTGGTAATCTAAAGTTAGGTGATGGAACTGTTTCTGCTCCTTCACTAGCTTTTGACAGTGATAACACTCTTGGTTTTTATAAACCATCGCAATCCGTTGTTGGTTGGGTATCTTCACAGAAGAAGTTATTTGATATCACATCAAATAATTTACTTTTCTACAAAGACTATGTTGTAAGGCAAGAATCTATTTCTTCTACTGGAATTACATACAATGATTTTGGTAGTGGATATGATTCTGGATCTTATCAATCTGTATTATTAACTGGTGGAACTGGATCTGGTGCCACTGGAGATTTTGAAGTTATTGAATATGATGGAATTTTGTCTCCTGGGTCTGGATATTCTGCTGGAGTTTATAGCGGCATTCCAACAGAAACTGATGGATCTGGAAGTGGAGCAGTGGTTACCTTCGAAGTTGAAGGAATTGAAGGAAATATTCTAAATGTTGGTAGTGCATATAAAGCTGGATCATATTTAAATATTCCACTTACTGGTGGATCTGGAACTGGCGCTACTGGTAATGTTGTAATTACTGGAGACCAGTCTTTTTCTGGATCTATTACAAATCCTGGAAGTGGTTATACTCCAGGATCATATAGCAATGTTGCTTTATACAACAACCCGATACAAACTTTTGTTGTAACTGCAAATGGAACTACCAATTTTATCTTCGATGGAGTTCCAAGTGCTACATTAAATTTATTAAATGCAGGGACATATAGATTTGATGTTTCTGATCCATCAATGGCATCCCACAATTTAATTTTTACTACTTCTGGTGGTGGATTTATTGGATCACAATTTTTTAGTTTAAGCTCTGGAAACTACGGTCAACCTGGAGGATACGTTTATTTAATTATTACCGAGTTAGCCGCAACTGGGGCATATGCATATGACTGCGGTATTCACCCAGGAATGACTGGTGTTTTTAATGTAAGTAATAATCCATCTCCAGGAACTTATGGAAGATTTGCTCTTGCCGATCTTACAGTTGATAATGGCGGAGTTGTAACTAACTTTTCAATAACTACCACTGGAGTTGGATATAAAAGTGGAGACGAAATCATCATTAATGATAATTTTTATGGAGGATCTGGATTTTTATATACAATCAATTCGGTAGCATATACTGGCATTGTTGATAGTTTTAGTATTAGTAATAGTGGTTCTGGATATTTGACTGGTGACACCCTTTCATTTTCAGATGCATCTGTCGGATCTGGAGGTGGATCTGGATTTTCATTCATAATTACAAATAGTCCAGGAGTTCCTTTATTATTTGATTTTATTGACAGAGGAACAAATTATAACACTGGTGATAAAATTACATTACCTGGAGTAAAATCGGGAATTTCCACAACATTGCGAGGTGTTGTATATGGAGTTTCAACAACACTTAGCACTTCATCTGCTCAAATTTCAGTTACTTCAACATCTGGCATTCTTGCGGGGATGGAAGTACTACAAACTGGAAGTGATATTGGACAAATATCTCCATCAACTACAGTTCTTAGCGTAGATAGTTCAACTCTTCTTACTTTATCACAAACACCAATTGTTGCAGGTTCTGCAGTTTTAGACTTTAGATCAGTTGGTGCATTAGATGAAATTACTATTCCAAACACAAATGGCATTGTTCCTGGAGCTGCTGTTATTCAGACTGGCGGATCTGGAACTCTTGGATCTGGAGTTATTGTTGCTAGTGTTTTAAGTTCAAATACTGTTAGACTGTCTACAAATCCACAAATTGCGGGAACAGCAACACTGTCATTTGCTCCACAGTATGGAATTCCAACTTCAAATCTTGAATTTACTGTTGGTGATCTTGGTGTTATTGATGAATTTGTTCTTGTTAATGGTGGAATTGGATATAGTGTCGATGATATTATTTCTGTTAATGCAGAAAATCTAACTTCTACTGTAGACTTTGTAGTTACAACAGAAACTATTCAAGAAATAACTTTTGTCACCCCACCGCCAGCAGGAACATTTTTAGTTGGCAATTCAATTCAAGAAAGAGCAGGAGGAATTACAGACGTTTCTATTGTTACTTCTGGTCTAACAGAAGTATCCCAAGCAAACCAAACATATACAAACATATCTGCATCTGGTGGATCTGGTTCTGGAGCAACTTTTAATATTAACAGAGGTCCAGATGGAGATGTAATTGCTGTTTCCCCAAATAGTCCTGGAGCTCTTTATACAACTGGCAATACCCTCACTATTCTAGGGTCTTCCATTGGATCATCATCTCCAGCTGGAAATATTACAATAAATGTAAACAGTGTAACATCATCAACTACTTTACAAATTTTCAAAGTAGAAGAAAGCGGTGGAAATACAGATAAACTGACCGTTGTTTCTGGTGGATTAAATGATGGAGATGTTGTATTAAAAGTTGGATCTTCAACTCAATACACAATTGATACTGCTTCGGCATCTGCATATAGATTTTTTATTGATTCTGTCATTACACCCGATTTGACTTTATATGCTGGAACCACATATAAATTTGATTATTCCGATTCTTCAAATCAAATAGCATCATTTGCGTTTAGTACTTTTAGAGATGGAAATAAATCTCCAAGTTTGGTTGAAAACGTTAGTACTATTTTAAGTACTTCAACATCTCAAATAACCGTTGCAGATACTTCTGGAATTGTTTCAGGAATGCTAGTTACAGTAGTGACAGCAAATGGTGGTCAATTACAATCTGGAACTTTCGTTCAGAGTGTCGATAGCGCAACAACTCTAACACTATCAAAAGTTCCACTCACATCTGGATCTATTGTATTGTCATTTGTCGGAATTTCTTATACTGACGGAGTTCAAGTTTTTGATGATTATCTAACAATAAAACCATCTGAAAATACACCCACTCTGTATTATTTTGATTCTGGATCTATTGTTGATATGGGAGGCGCTGATGGGGAGGAAGCGGCAATTACTATTGATCCAAATAATCCAAAAGTATTTGGATCTGGATTTAATTTTAAAGTTGTAGTTCTCGAAACAGAAGATGTTATAACTGGAAGTATCTCCAATGGAAATGTTAATGCAATATCTTTTAGTGGAACATCTGCCAATTTCAATGATGTTACGGTATCAAACACTCTAGAATCTGATACAGTTGTTACAACTAACTTCGAAGTTACTTCTATTATTTCAAGTGACACATCTAATAATATTTCACTAGAAGCTTCTTCTTTTGATATTAATAGTAATATCACTGTTAATACAAATAAAGTAACGATAAGCAAACTCAATGGAGATTTAACAACCACTGGAGTATTAAAGACTACAAATTCTTTAAATATAAATGATAAGATTACTATTTCAGATAATACCATTTCTGCTTCCGCTGGAAACGATATTAATATCTCCGCACCAGCAAATAGAGTTGTAAAAGCATCTGGAACTTGTGCATTGGTTATTCCTGTTGGAGCAACTACAGATAGACCAGGACCAGGAGTTGTTAGTGATGGTGCTATCAGATTTAACTCAACGACAAATCAATATGAAGGTTATAGATCATCAACAACTTCTTGGTCGTCTTTAGGCGGCGTTCGTGATATAGATGGAAATACGTATATCTTAGCTGAACTAACACCAGCAGCAAATGATAATACATTATGGTTCTACAATGATGCAAAAAACACCTTCAAGTTTACAACTTCATATCTAGAATTTACAGAAACTAAGAAGGTAAGGTCTTTAAATTTAAATACACCATCTTATATCAATTGGACAGCAAATACCCCAGTTACTGTTGGACAATATTTAAAGTATAGACATGATATATACGAAGTAATAAGTTCAGGAACTACAGCATCAGCTGGAAATGAACCTAACAATACAACTGGAAACACATTCCTGAATGGATCAGCAACACTACAATACTTCACAACTGCAGTATCATCCCTAACCTTTGAAGAAATCTCAGAGATCAGAATTGGACCAAATAAAAGCGTTCCAATGTTATTTGAAGGTGATCTACGTATTACTAAAAACACTATCTCTACAGATCTAACAGATATTACTTTTAGACCAAATACAGGAAGAAAAATTGTATGTGATGCCAGAACTCATTTAACTATTCCATCTGGAACAGAAAATGAAAAGAGCACTGGAACTGCTGCAAATGGATCTATCAGATTTAACACAACAATTAAGCAGTACGAAGGTTTCAGTTCAGATACTGGAACATGGTCTTCTCTTGGTGGAGTTCGTGATGTTGATGGAAATACCTATATTATTCCCGAGACTTCTCCAGGGACAAATGAGAACATTTTATATTTCTACAACAATAATATCAATACACTCAATCTATCAACCACTGGATTAGATTTTGCCAATGTTGATACAATAACATCGACTGGATCAAATTCACTTGAAATTACTGCTTCATTGTTTACATTAGATGCGGCAGCAACATCTATTGATAACACATCAACAACTACAACATTTATTAGCACAACAAAGGAAAATCTCGATCTCGGTCTATCTTCTGGATTGACTAATGATGTTGTTCTTCGCCTAAATGATGAGGGAGATGTTTATTTTAATACTGGGTTTGGAAGCGGATCCCAATCTTTGGTAAGAGTTTTTGACAAAGAACTAGCTAATCTTGAGATTGCAAAATACAGAATTAGCACAAGTTCATCAACTTTGATTAAAGGAACAACGAATAACTCTTCATCTGTTATCTATTCTCCATCAACCGAACTCTCGGCAAAAGTAGAATTTGTAGCTCACAATACAACAACTGGAAATAAAGAGATTATCGAGTTTTCTGTTATAGATAATGGCACAGATATATTCTATACTGAAATTGGAACCATTCAAACAAGTGGATCCATTGTAGATTACACACTTGACTTTAATGTAAACGGTGCTGTTAGACTATCTTATTCCTTAGCAAACGCTGTTGCTAATGGTAACATTGTTAATGTAACTGTTGTTTCAAACGTAATTAAGAAATAAAATGGCAAGCAATCTAAAAACATTCGATTCTACTGGTGGTGTATCTGTAGATACAACTACAATTGTTGATGAGAAAAAGAATTTTAAAAATGTCAATTCTATTGAGATAAAAAATTCATTTTTTTCAAATGCAAGGACTACAAACTATGTTCTAACTGGGCAAGATACAGCAATTTTATCTCTAGATAATATTGCAGGAACAATAATTCTGCGTCCATCTAGCGTAAATTTTATAAACACACATATCGCAGCTGTTAATACCACTGGTGTTGGAGTATTGACTTTGAAATTGGAAAGTTCAATTTCTTGTGATGCCGCTGGAGTAGTTACAGAACTTTCAACTATGGAAACAGTAATTAGGGATGCGGTTCCAACTGGAGAAGATTGGGATGTTGTTCCATATACTGGGGGATCTGCTTATAGGTTTAGCTACTCGACAACAAAATCAGGAACTGGAGCAGTTTTAAAGTGGTTTGCATCTGTTCAAGTCGTTAGTATTGATTGGACCTAATGCTAAATAGATAGAGAAGATTTGCTGTTGGTAGGATCCAATGAGTTTTCAGATTAATTCGGACAAAGAGATTATTGCTGGTTTAAAAACCACTATACTCGGTAGCGATGAAGTTACTATCAGGTCTGGTCCTGGTAACTTTGAGACTGAAATTTTTAGAGCTCAGTTAGATCCAATTACCAGATTACCTCGTATTGGTATTAATAGAACTGGAAATCGAATAGATCAAATTGATATCGTCACTCCAGGTCAGGGTTACACACAACAACCAACCGTAAACATTGCTCCACCACCTGCTGGAGGACAGCAAGCATTTGCTAGTGCTGTGATCAATGATGGTGCTGTAGTTGGTATTCTTGTTAATGATAGCGGATCTGGATATATCACTCCACCAACAGTTACTATTTCTGGTGGAAATGGTGGCGGAGCAACTGCAGTAGCAGTTTTAGATACAATTGATTTTGAACTTGATGTTAATGGTGCTATCAGAACATCAACTTCAATTATTTCCGATACTGCAAGAATTTTAAATATTGATATTGATAATGTTGTGACCCCAGACTTGGTTCTGAAGGCACCCAATCTCAAAACATACTCCAACAACACTGGTTCTGTATGGTTAGCAAATACCATCGTTGATGAGAATGAGTATCGTTATTATGGAACTAATGTATACCAAACACTAAATAGAGGAACTACTGGCGTTACTCCACCTATTCATACGAACGGAATAGTATCAAATGGAGACATCGAATTAAAGCATATTGGTATTCGTGTAGATGATCCAGACGCCTATAAATATGGAGAAACTCCAGATGGTGGTGAATTTCCTCGTTCGATCACCCCATTACTTGGAGATAGATCAGATAAAATCGCTACAACAGAATATGTTCTTAACCTAGCAACGAATGACGTTGGTGGTCGTGTTTATGTTTCAGAACAGATCGGTAACGATTTTAACGACGGAAGATCTGCAGTTAATCCAGTTAAAACAATTAAAAGAGCAGCACAAATTGCTTGGAGCACTCCTGGAGTAAAGGAAACTCTAATCGTTGCTGGTGGTAACTATATCGAAGATAATCCAATTTCACTGCCACCAGATTGCTCGATAGTTGGTGATAACCTTCGTTTGGTTATCATGAGACCATTGAACCCCAAAAAACACATGGTTAAGTTTGGGGATAAAAACTATGTTATTGGTGTAACATACCGAGATTATGTTGACGCTGCTGATCGATCAGTACACACATGGGACTATGCCATGGTGTTTGACGACAAGCAGAGAATTACATTTGATGCAACTACTGGCGGTGACTTTCCATTAGATCTTCCAATCGGTCATCAAATCTTTGGACCACAAAGATTTAGATCTTCTTTTATTTCAAATATTGGCGGAGACCAGTTAACTGCTGGTCAAATTCTCATCGGTTCAACATCTTCTGCTGAAGCTGTTGCCCTGAATGTTACATTTGATGAGACAGATCCAGCTGAACCAGACGCATTTGATGAAGGTCAATTAGATTTCAAAATTAATGCGGGATCTTTCTCCAACCAAGATGTTTTCAAATATGGTGGAATAGGTTCAAAGTTCTATGTCAACAACACTTCTTACTTATTAGGAGATATTGTTTGGACACCAGAATATACTTATGAAGTAACAATTGCTGGATCTTCTCCAGCATCTGGAGCTCCAATTCACAACAGTGGAGCTGTTACTATTGGAACTGTAGAACTCACATACCTAAGAGATACTTACAGATTTACTTCTGCTGATGTTAGTTCAACTAGAGCAGAGGGAGAAGTTGTATTCTCTGCTAACGATGGTGAAGATGTTGCTTTACCAATTGTAAGAATTGATTTTACCAAGCAGGGCACATTTACGGATGGTTTTGGTGGTAATGATGACGTTGGTGGTATTGTTTTCTATACAAACCAACTATTAGGTTTCCAGAATATTCATGATTATAAAGAAGGTGATGAAATTTATATTTCTGGATTGCCAACTGCTGCTCCAGATCTATCCATGCTTAATGGATATCAGAGAATTTATAAGGTTCTAGAAGATGCTGATGGTCGTTCTAGAAGATTTGTTATTCCCAAGAAAATGCCTGCGGCTGAAGGATATCCAAATGTGGATGATTTTGAGCCAGGAGCAAACGCATTTGTTCGCAGTGCATCAAAATCCGTAACTCTTTCTCTTCTTAACTCACCATTTGAATTCACAATGGCTACTCCTGTAGCCAGAAGATATCAAGATGCTTGTCTCCAAATTAGAAACAATTTGGACTTTATTGCCGATGAAGTTGTAGGTAGAATTAATGAAGAGTTTGCAAAATTCTATTACTCTGTATATGATGTTCAGGTTGTCAACGGTGGGTCAGAGACAGAGTTTAAAATCTATCTAGGAACATCAACATACGTTCACACATATGTAAGTGGAGGAACCGTTACATATGGTGGAAATGTTTATAACATCAGCAATTTTGAGTGGGATAACTTCTCCACTGGAGTAGCTACCATCACTTGTGATTTAATTGCAACTCCACCATCAGAAGATGATATTGTTAGATTGGATAATATTCTTATCACATGTAGTGAGGGCAATAAGGAGTATCCAAGTTTCAGTATTCCAGTAAGTGATGATAAGTGTCGTAGAGATATCAAGCATTATCTAAATGCCATTATTAGAGACCTTGAGTTTGGATCAAACTACAATACAATTGAAGCAGCGAAGAAGTATGTTTTAGGTACACAGATTGGTCTTGTAGACACAGAGATCGTTCAAACAGTTCGTGCTCTAGAATATGCTAGAGAGCTTGCAGTTTATGCAATGCGTAAGTGGAGAACTGGTGCTGATGGATATGGATCAACATATGTAAAACAGTATACCGATCTCATTCCATATATCGATCCCACTGTTATTGATACTGACCCACTTGTTGAAACTGTCTCATGTGCCAATGTAGCAAGTGCTATTGATACTTTGGCATATTTATTTGTTGATGTTATAACAAATGATGCTAGTGGAAGATATCTTGATGCTGGGTATTTAATCGCAAGAAATAGAGATCTAATTGCTGATGAGGCATATGGATTAGCAATCGCTCAATATCCAGCACTTGGATTGGATAATATTCAAGAAAGAAAGTGCCGTAGAGATATTAATTATGTAATCACAGCATTGCTGAGGGATCTTATTCTTGGTGGAAATGCTGGTGTTGTTGAGGCAGCAGAAGCATACTATTCTGGAACATCTTTGGTTGGAATTCCAGCTGGAGAATTGGATGCTACTGTATATGCATTCCAGCAAGTAAGAGATCTTGCTATAGCGGCGATGCGTAATTGGTCTGATGGTGCTGGAAATGCTATAACAACAACATCTCCAATTCCTCAGTTTACAGATAGCGCAATCATTGCCGATCCAGCATCTCCAGATTGTGCGGATGTTGCAGCTTCTATCACTACTTTAATGGGAGTATTTGAAGATATTCTTGATGGGACTGTTGCTTCTGGTGGAACTACAAAAACATATGGCACTCTATTCGCCACAGAGAATATTGTTACATATCCAGATTCAACAGCATATGATGCTGATGGTAGAATTTTCACTCCAAAATCTTCGTATGATGATTACCCAATTATTGAAGCTTCACCATACACACAGAACTCTTCTGTAATCTCCTTCCTAGGTGGTAGTGGTGCTCTTATCGATGGTTCGAGAGTTAAACAACCAAACTGCCCCAAGCCTGGTTTAGAGGCAAATGGAAATGCTACTTTCCCAAATCAGGGTAAGTCAATGGTTGCATCAGCATTTACCATTGTTTCTCAAGGTGGTAAATCCGTAGGATATAAGATTATTGAGGACGGTTATGTTCAGTTGGTTTCTGTATTCTGTATCTTCTGTGCCGATGGAGTTCTATGTGAGAGTGGTGGATATGCTTCTATTACAAACTCAGCAACAAACTTTGGTATCTATGCACTGAGAGCGACTGGTTATAGAAGAGAAGCATATAGCTTTGATATGGGTTATGGAACTGGTGAAAATTACACCAGAGCAACTGTTGTAAATATGGTTGCAACATTAACCAATAGAACTGAAGTAACAGTTAATGGTCTCGGCAGAGCTCCACTAGAGCATTACATCTTTAAAATTGATGGATATGATAATGAAAACCCAGAGATCGAATACTTCATTGATTCCATTGATCCAACTAGTGTAACAAGTAGCGCACCATTTACAGCAAGATTTGTTCTTTCCGATGGAACTGGAACTGGTCCAGCATCATTTAAGGATAAAGCAACTGGTCAGATAATTTCTCCACCAGATCTGGTCGATTATCACCAATCAACATATGGAACTATCCCAACGTTTAGATTGCATAGACCATCTATCTGTAACTCATCATCACATACTTGGGAATTTGCTGGTTCTGGAACAGACTATAATGCTCTACCAGAAAACGGCGGTGTTAAAGTAGAAGCAAATGAGCAGGTATCAGAAAATTATGGTAGAACTTATGTTTCTGGAACTGACGAACTTGGTGACTTCAAAGTTGGAACATTTGCGAAGATTGAGAACAGAACTGGTAACATTACGTTCACAGGTACAGTTACAATCTCGGAAGTTGAGTTCCTCAAGCTGAAAGGTGGTGATGTTGTTGTTACTGGATTTGATGCATCAAACACTCTAGGTGGTGCAAACGCATCTAATACAAAACTACCAACCCAGAAAGCAGTCAGGGATTACATCACAAACAACCTAGGTCCATATTTAAACAAACCATATTCAACAAACCCAATTCCAAGAGCTCTTGTAGAACTAACGGATAGTGGTAAAATCTCTGAAGACCAACTTCCTGCTGTAAAACCATTCACCGTTTATACAGTTGCAGATGAAGACGAAAGATTGGCAATCGAAGGTGCTTTAGCTGGTTCTATTGCAATTCAGCAAGATACTAATGCATCATACATTCTAAACAATGATGTTGATAGTCAGTTTGTATCATTTGATGTAGATCCGACGATCCAATTTACTCTTGGGGATATTTTTACTGGAGAATTCAGAGATGATGGAGCAACTGCTGGATCTGGATCACGTATCCAAGCAACAGAATATCGTCAAGGTGTTATTTACAGTATTGTATTAGATGATCCTGGATCTGGATATGTTACAGCACCAGTTATTACTATCACTGGAGGAAACCCACAAGCAGGTGCAGTTGCGGCACAGGCATCTTGTACTATTGCTGGTGGCGAAGTTGTAACAGTTACAATTGAACTCTATAACGGATATATTGGAGGCAAGGGTTACACAACTCCACCATCTGTCACATTCTCAGCCCCACCTGGATCTGGAACTACAGCACAAGCGACTGCTCTAATCGAAAGCAGATTGTATGGAGACATTGTTAATTCTATTAAGATGCAGGAAACTGATAGCATCCTAACTAGTGATACACCTCCAGAAAGAATTCCAGTTGATAGAGTTGTAAATACTTCTGCAAGTGATCCAAACAACTGGGTATCTCTATCTACAAACACCATTGCTGCAAATGATATTACATCTGGTGTTATCTCGACAGCGAGATTGGCACTTAATAACGCAGCAGCAAACTCATTTACATTCCTTAGAGGCGATCAGTCATATGCCTTGGCAGTTCAGTCTCTAAAGGGTGCAGAAACAAGATATTTTGCTGCTCTATCGGTAGCTGGAACTAATAATTCCCAGACTTTAGAATTTCCAGCAAATGGAAACTTTGTTATTGGTCATAAACTAATTGAAAGAACTGGAATTCCAGCCGATACTTATATTAGTGCTGTATTAACAGAAGGAAATACAACAACACTGACAATCAGCAATTCATTAACAGCAACTCTTCCTCTAGGAACTGTTCTAGAATTCAATAGAGGTTCATCTCCTGTTGTATTTGATGCTTCATATACTCAGGGTGGATTTATTGATGATGTTATCATTGCAAACGGAGGAACTGGATATGCTCCAGATACTGGAGGAAACGGTCAATTCTTTGATGTCGCATTGAATGCTCCATCTGGAATACCTGGAACTGGACTAAAAGCAAACATTGTTGTTACTGGTGGCGTGGTAACTGATATTGTTGTCACAAGTTCTGGATCTGGATATACAACCGATTTCACTGCTGTGGCGCCAGCAGTTCTTGGAGCTGGAACTGGACTATCACTGGCATGTAAATTATCAACTGTTCAGAGAAACTATGCTAACGTTTCTATGGATATTTCTAGAGCTGGTGGTGAGGGATCTACAATTAGCACAGACCCATATGGAACTGTTGGTGTTGCTAGATTTAAAAAGGCGCAATTTAAGATCGGCGTAGACGGAAATGGATCTATTGAACTTAAAACTGGTATTGGTAGTGGTCTAAATGCTGACTTCTTAGATGATAGAGATGGACTTTTCTATCAAAACGCATCCAATATGATTCAGGGGGTTCTTCCATCTGCCAGATTATCTGGATCATATGATATTGATATTTCTGGTGTAGCAGATTTTGCAAAAGTTATTGACGTTGACATTACTGCTGCAACTACGCTGCAAAGTCCAACTTTATATAACCCTGGTATTACTGTAGAAAACAAATACAATAATGCAAATATCGCTGGAGAAACAACAGGATCACTATACTCTGCTTGGCCAGAAGTAGGTTTACAAAGTTCTCAACCAGGAGGAAATTCTGGAAGACATATCGTAATGACCTTAAGACCAGGCGGTGTTTCTGCTGACACAAGCTATGGTGGTTTAAAGCAAATTGCTTTCCCAGATGATAACAGCATTGGATCAAATATGTATATTCGTGGCACTGGATTTGGTGTCACATCATGGAAAAACTGGCACAAAGTATGGACATCTGGTAATGATGGTGTCGGATCTGGTCTAGATGCTGATAGATTAGATGGCAAACAATTGTCATGGGTAACAAATACAGTTCATTTAAATTCAGGAACTCTGTTTGATAGAAGACTTCCAACCTATCTGTCAACAAAACAATTTGACACAAGGATTGAAATCAGAGAACCTCTAGCGACCTCATCTAATGCATCATTGAATGGAAAATCTGCTTACAAAATTCTCTTTGATGGTGTTAATTTAACCGATGCAGAGTATGGAAGTATTTTTATTGTAGGTAACACCGTTGGTCTCTACAATAATACTGGAGCTCAGTCTTTAGGAGAATTATACATTGTATCAGTTGTTCCAACAACTAATTCAGATTCATCATTTGTATACACAACGGTAGTTGGTGTGCTTGTAACTGGAACCACTCTTGATACTTCTGTTAAGGTAGGACAAGCATCTTCAAATGCAGTAACAAAATATGCTAACTGGACTGATTATTCGTTGACAGATTACAACACTGGAGTTGGAGCAACTCTCGAAGTTGTGTCTGGAACAGCAAATCTAAAGTTAGGAAAAAGAGCAGCTGGTAACAGCTCAACATCTCCTGGTATTTACTTTAGTTCTAGCTCATCACCAGCACCCAACTACAACTCAGCTATTGTTGCTGGTCAGGGAACTAATGTTGATGGAAGTGGAAACCTAAACGTAATTGTTGGTTCAACAACGGCGTTTACTGTAAACAGCAATCCAGTCTACCACCAAGGCAACACGGTATTTACAGACACTATTGGTCAATCAACGTATAATGCTCAAAATGCATTGACATTAAGAAATGCGGTAATGCGTGATGCTACTGGTAGTTTCCAAGCACACAGAATTACCCTAACAACTTATACAGACCCACAAGGAAATGTAATTGAAGGACTGATAGTTGGTGCCGCATCTCTGAACGTCAAAAAGTCTGGTGATTCCATGACTGGAACTCTTCAGATCTTAAATTCTGGATCTGGAGCAACTTCAAATCTATATGTCGATGGAACAATTACAGGTCAAGAAGCGGTAGCATTTGCTAAAGGTCTAACTGTTGATATAGACACTCTCGTTGTTAGTGATACAAATGATAGAGTTTCTATTAACCAAGCAACTCCATCAGATGGTGCTGCTCTGACGATCGCAACAGAGGGTCTTTGCATTAAAGGTAAAAACTTAGCACATGAAGCAAATTCTCTTAGGATTGGCGAAGAAGGATCTGGCGCGGCACAAATTCGTGCATATGGTCCTAATGCTACCACAAATGGTAGTCTCACAATCAGAAGTAGTAGAAGTGACGGAAGTAACAGTTTTGACTTAACTTTTGGAACAACAGGTCATCTTACACCTGGAACAGATGCTTCGCAAAATCTTGGCAGTTCTTCCAACAAGTGGAGTATTCTTTATACAAACACCATTCAGGCGAAGACAAGCATTTCCATTAACGACTATCAAACAAATGGAGGAGCTACTTTACTCTTTACTGGCGCAACTGGTGGAGCATCAGCAGATCCAAGCATTGGTTTGTATAACTATAGACTATCAAACCAAGTTGTTGGTGATGGAATTTTTGCTATTCAACCAAATATTTTCAGTGGCGGCAGTGCTGGACCAACCAGTTGGGATACTTCTGCACTAGCAATTAGAGGAAAAAGAGTTGCTATTAATACAACCGCTTTCTCTGGAATTGATACAAGCGGAGCTTCTCCAGTAACTAGAAATTATAGTCTAAACGTTCAGGGAGATTTCAACATTAATGGATTTGTTTTCCAGAACAACGAACCATTTGTTACTTCCAGATGGACAGAAGCAACTAATGGATTAGATATCTACAGATTGTCTAAAGTCGGTATCAATAAGGCAAATCCAACATATACATTACATGTTTCTGGAAATATGAATATTGAAGGAACAACAATGACATCTCAAGCTGTTGAAGAAACAATGTTTATCAACGGCGACAGACAGTGGTTGGATCCATATGGAGTAATGAAGACAAACCGAAAGGCAATTAACCAATCTATCACCATTCCATCGACATCAAATACAATGAGTGCTGGTCCTATCACTATAAATAGTGGAGTAATCATCACCATTGATAATGGTGGCGTTTGGACTATAGTTTAAACTACCATGAGCACTTTAAGATTATCCGAAATACAAGGAACAGCACAGACAATTACTATTCCATCTGGGCATCAGTTAGTTGTTCAAGGGAATTTTAAGGTTCCAATTTGGACAAATGCAGCAAGACCAAATGTTCCTCAGCAGGGTTTTATTGGATACAATTCAGAAGAAGAAGTTTTTGAAGTATATAATGGGACCGAATGGGTTGCTGCTGGGGCTGGTGGAGCTCCAGATGGATCAGCCGCTGATAAAGCTGCTACAAGTGGTGTTGAACTTGTTACAAACTATCCAGCAAAAGGAAATGGACTTTACTGGATTAAAAGCCTAGCAATGCCAACTGCCAGACAAATGTATGTAGATTTTATTGAAGATGGTGGTGGATATGATTTCTTCTATACTACCAGTGGTCCAAATATCAGTTATGTTACAGATAATCATGCTGGTGTTTCCCTTGGACTAGAACTCTGGGAAGGTAGATCTGTAAACTGTTGGAGAGCTGCTGCTAGAGCGGTTCAGGCTTTTGACAGTGGAAATTTTGCTTCTTATTGGGAAGGATGTGGGCATGTTTACAAACCAAGTGGTGGTGGAAATTATACTGGATGCATCATGAGAAGTAGCTACTATGGTGGAAATAACTGCGGTGAGTGGAGAGTAAAGAGTGGTCAAAGATGGTGGCTTAGAGACAGCACACACTCAGAACCAAACGGTGACTATAACGCTAATGGTTTCCTAAGAATTTACGGCGGCAACAGACCCAATGGAACAAATATTGATACAAATATGGGATTTAATGATGGTGGTGCTTATTCTATTGGAGACAGATATTTACTATCTACAAACACAAAACTATGATGTGAAAAATTGATTTAAATATATTTTATGAAATTAACATTTGATGCTAAAAACACAAAAGTATATGATGAGTTTGTATCCGAAAAAGATTTTTTAGAAATATTTGACTTACAAAATTTTCAACCATATGCTTTTCGATCTTCTCATGGGGAGTGGAACAAGGTCTGGAATTTATCCGATGGTCAAATTTTGATGGGGAAAAAATATCTATGGCCATATGGAAAAGTTCCACCATTAGATAAAATGGAAAGATGTCTAATTCCTTTTATAGAAAGCGTAAATAAAACAATAGAACATTCTGGATTATTTGATGTAGAACAAATATCTACAATTAGTTTAACACCATATTGCTGGCCAGCAGAAACGGGATTGAGTTGGCACAATGATAGCAATTATCTGGGTGCATTAACTTTCTACTGTCATAAATATTGGTCGCCAGAATGGGGAGGTGAGTTTATTACATGCGAGGCAGACGATTATATTATTGAGAATAAAGAAGACATTACATGGAAAGTATTTGATAATCAAGAATTATACGACATGATTATGGATAAAGGTAACGGTAATTATTTTTATCCCAAACCAAATCGCGCTATCCTAAATAAGGGTGGAACGTCTGGAATTCTTCATAAGGTAAATAGAAGTTCTAGGAATAGTTCCCCAAGATTAACTTTACAATGTTTTATTAATAAAAAAGATTGATATGGACCATGAAAATTTCGAATTATTTCCAACAGTAGTTTCTAGATATCATTATGATGACGACAAATTATCTGCCATTCATGATCTCGTAAAAGAGATAGCAGAAAAACATAAAGAAGGAAGCGCAGAGTTTAGTGAAAATGTTAATGATCCTTCTCTAATACATTACTACAATCAATCTGGATTGTCAGTTTTGCACGAGTATAAAGAGTTGCAAGAATTTAAAGCATGGTCACAGGATTGTGCTAGACATTTTATGACCGAGGTTTTAGATTATCAGATAGAAGAAGATAATAAAATTTTAATTACAGATTCTTGGGTAAATATTTGTGGTGAGAGAGCAGGTCAAATAGACCACAATCATCACAACTGTTTAGTTGCTGGGACATTTTATGTTCATAGAGAAGAATGGGTCCATGCTGGTATAGAATTTTACAAACAGCATATCGAACTTCTTCCAGTTTTAGCGCACAAAAGACCTTCGAATGATAATTCCAATAAATATACAAGAAGGATGGAAACATTGTATCCATCATCTGGAGATCTTTTACTTTGGTCCTCTGAATTACGCCATGGATACTATGGCATGACAAATTTCTGGGCAGGTAGAACTTCCATTTCTATGAATTTTATACCGCAAACAATAGATAATGGTAAATACACTTTTACAATAAAGGAACGCTAACAATGACAATGAACTTTCCAAGAAAGAGATCTAAATTTCGTGAATGGTCTGATGCTAGAAACGAGCAGATCAAAAAATTTAATGAAGCTCGTGGTTTCTCATATGGACCAATTGAAAAGCAATTGGATAGATTGTGGCATGATATGAATGATGATATTGTACCTGGAAAGGGTGGAAAATTTTATACTTGGATTGCCTCCAAGAAAGCACAAATTCGCCCACCATTTGATATTGAAGAATATCAAAACTATGATTTCTCACAAGAGGAATTTGAAGAGGATCTTGACTGATAAATAGTTTTACTAAGATAATAAACCATGTCCCAACTTAATGTAGGAACTGCGAACATCAGTTCTATTTTAGTTTTGCCAAAATATTCAACAAGTCAATTGCCATCTGGCGTGCAAGTTGGAACTGTTGTTTACGACACCACTGAAGAAACGGTGTTAGTTTGGGATGGTTCTGACTGGATTGGTGTTGGTGGTGGTGGTGGTGGTGCCACTGGTGGATCACTTTCATCAGTAAATGGTTATAATGTCCACACTTTCACTACAGATGGTGCTCTACAGGTGGAAGGACAATTAACTGTTGATGTTCTCTTAATTGGAGGTGGCGGCGGTGGTGGAACTAGAAATGCTGGTCCAGATTCTGGAGGAACTGATGGTGGATCTGGCGGTGGCGCTGGAGGATTTGTCCAAGTAAGTGGCATGATTTTAAATGCTGGGACATATCCAGTTCAGGTTGGTGCTGGTGGAACAGGATTTAATAATCCTGGAAATCAACAAAATGGAACTCCTGGTTCCGATACTAATTTTAATGGTCTAGTAGCATACGGTGGAGGATATGGTGCTTCTGGTCCTGGCAACCGTCCTGGTGGCAGTGGTGGTTCTGGTGGTGGAGCTGGAGGTGGTGGCGGAAGCCCTGGATCTGGCGGCTCTGCTACTCAACCTGGAGCTCCTGGTCAATCTGGAACCAGCGGATATGGATTTTCTGGCGCACCAAATCCAAACGTAGCGCCGTATACTGGATCTGGTGGAGGTGGAGCTGGTGGAGGTGGGACGGCTGGGGGAAATGGTAATTCTGCTCCTGGTGGTAATGGACGTGCTAGCACTTTTTCTGGAGGATCAGTAACCTACGCTGGAGGTGGCGGAGGAGGTGGTGGTTTCCCGTCACCAACTAGAGGTGGCAATGGTGGTTCTGGTGGAGGTGGTCATGGCGGTGAGGCACCACAAAGAGTTGGGGATGGCGGTGGCGGAGCTGGCACCAACGGTCTAGGTGGCGGCGGTGGCGGCGGTGCTGGATCCAGCTGGCCTTCTGGTAGAGGTGGAAATGGTGGTAGTGGCGTTGTAATTATTCGCTACTTACCATAACACCATATTCAGGAAAATACAAATAATCGATATCAGAATTTTTTAAAGTTCTGATTGCATCTTCGGGGGTTTCTGCAATACATTCACCAGCAAGGTTGAAGGATGTATTGAACAAAATAGGAACCCCTGTTTTTTTATGGAAAGCATTGATAAGATTGTAATAGTATTTGTTTTGCTCTTTAGTGACTGTTTGTATTCTGCAAGTTTTATCCACATGAGTAATCCCAGGGAGATCATCCGATAAAACATTGACAGCATACATCATAAAAGGACTTTCTTTTAGTCCTCTCATATCAAAGTATTGATCAGCATATTCTGCTAATACTGTTCCAGCAAACGGTCTAAATTCTTCTCGTTTTTTTATCTTATTAATTTTATCTTTTGCATTTGGATCTCTTGGATCATATAAGATCGATCTATTGCCAAGTGCTCTGGGTCCTGCTTCAGACCTTCCTTGATAGATAGCAACTACTTTTCCAGCGACAAGAAGATCAGCAACTTCATCTACAGTTGTGTGGTTTCCTGTTGGTATAAAATCTCTCTCTGGTCCAAGGTATAAACTTTTAAGAGTTCTCTTTGTTGTGTCTCCAGTTTGTTTGTGCCAGATATACTTAGCAGCTCCAATTGATGTTCCAGCATCACTAGAAACTGGTTCTATGTACAATTTAACATCATTTGGCAAAACACTGAGGTAATAGTAATTTGCTACACAATTGAGAAAAAATCCACCAGATAAGCATACATTTTTACATCCCGTTTTTTCAATCATGTCAATAATATATTGACCAACATGTTCTTGTGTTTGTTTTTGTAATGTGTACGCAAAGTTTGTTTTGGTATTGAAGTCATTAAGGTTGTAGTTTATGCCAGTATCATGTAAGTTCTTACCAATGTAAAAAAGTTTGTTATTAATCAAACCATTCTGATATATTGAAATTGGTAATTCTTTTCCATAAGATGCTAGTCCCATAACCTTCCCAGCATCCAATTCATGAAAACCAAATGCCATTGATGTTTTTTGAAATGCCATCCCCTCACCAAGATTATTTGAGATATGAGTTACGCCAAATCTATGATTTGCTTGAAAGGGAACGGCAACATGTCTATCTACAATATCAAATTTAGCAGGGTATGATGCAATAAAAGTGGTTGATAATTCTCTACCATATGTTCCAGACTGAAATAAATCACCTGTCAAAGGAACATCGGATCCCATACCATCCTTTACAATACAGATTGCCTCATCAAATCCCGAATTATAAAAAGCATGTGCAGCATGTAATTTATGGTGAGATAATGATAGATCATATACACTGATGTCATATTTGTTTTCTTTGGTTTTCACATATAAACTATAAGCATCGTCCGATACAAAACAATCTACTGGCGTTAATTTACCGACACCAGATATAGAAATTGCATCAATATTTTTAGTGTCCAGATCTGTTAAGCACTGAAATGGGAAGGAATCATATTTTCTACCAGAAAGTCTTTCATTCTCAAGGTGGTAGACAATTTCCCCATTTTCGATTAAAGTTGTTGAAGAGTTATGCACTCTGCTTATACCAAGGATTTTCAAAGACATCTTTTGGAGGGCAATAAATATTATAACATAGATTATGGTTGATTATGGCACATCAGACAATTTGGTTTGAGACACAAATACCAGAAGAATTGGTTGATCTAATTGAAAGAGATTGTCAACCATACGATGAAAATAATTCATCAGCTCACATTCTAAGTGGAATAGATTTGAATGTGCGAGATAGCAACGTATCTTGGATAAATGATAACCATTGGATTGTTAATTTTTGTTTTGCATATGTGTTAAAAGCAAATCAATCAAATTGGCAATATGATATTACTGGGGTTGATGGTGGAGAAATGCAATTTACCAAATATGAACCTGGGCAATACTATCATTGGCATCAGGATTCTGGATTAGAATCTTTGACTGATGAGGGATGTAGAAAGTTATCGGTGGTTCTTCAATTGTCAAATCCAGAAGAATATGCTGGAGGTGAATTCCAGTTAATGAATGAAGCTGGAAAAATATATATGGCTCCAAAGAAAAGAGGAACGTTGATTGTATTTGATAGTAGAACTAAGCACAGAGTTAGAAAAATAGAATCTGGAATTAGAAAATCGTTGGTTGGATGGATTGTTGGACCGAGGTGGAAATGATGAATAATGACTGGACATTAATGGTATTAAAAAATTTAGCAATAATTGAACCACTAAAAGAAAATCCCCCGTTGGATAGGGGAAGATTTGGATATGACTTAAAAGGAAAACTGTCTACATGGGATCAAAAAGAGGGTCAAGTAACTGGAAGTTTATCTCGCTACAATCACCCAAAATATAAAGATCTATATTACGCAGTAAAATCTACCGTAGAAAATATTATCCAAGAAAAATTATATCCGACATATTACTATGATAGATTTTATTTTAAAAATCAAGATCTAAAGAGACATGTTGATAGAGAATCTTGTGAAGTAAGTGTCTCTATGCATATCAGTAGTAATGCTTCGTATGATTGGCCAATTTATTTTGAGTTAGAAAATGGGGAGATACATGAATTAGTAACTAAGTCTGGAGATGCTGTTTTATATAAAGGTCATTTATTGCCTCACTGGAGAACCCCATTAAAAGGAGATAAAGATACGTACTATCACCAGATATTTTTCCATTATGTTAGAAGGGACGGTTATTTCCTACAACATGCCTACGATAGTTGCATCTCCAGCACATAAATACTTGAACCAGAGTAGTTTTTATCTTTAAACATGGCACACTATGCAAAATTAAATGATGATAACGTGGTCATTCATATCAGCAAAGTAGATGACTTTTGGGAGTTGACAGACTTTGGTGAATTGGATGAAGAGAAAGCCGTGTCTAAACTAAAAGAATGGCATGGACAAGACACCAGATGGAAAAAAACTTCATACAATAATAACTGTAGACGTAGATATGCGTCGATTGGTGGGTATTATGACCCAATTAACGATGCGTTTATAGATAAAAAACCATATGATAGTTGGAAATTAAATCAAGATACTCTGGTTTGGGAACCACCAATTCCTATGCCGCCAGCTGGAGTTGGATGTTCTTGGATATGGAACGAAGAATTTTTGCAATGGGACAAAGAAGATCAATGAAAAATAGATATGAATTTGTTGGATTGGACGCAGCAATTAATTTATTGAGACCAGGAGCTAAATGGTCTTTAAATCATGGAAACTTTTGTTGGGATGATCCAAGACCAGTTCCAACCAATGAAGAAATTGCAGACACTATACGAAAAATAAAAGAGTTTGAAGAAAGTATAAATTACATTTTATTGGAGGATTATGATATTCATGATCCTGCACAATCAGAAGGAACAATATTACCATAAATAAAAGAACACACCATTCAAAGTGATAACTATGGACCCCGCAGCACTTAAGGCAAATTTCGAAGAACAAATTGCTACAACAGATAAGCAAATTCGTGAACTAGAAGAAAATCTCCAAAAGGCAAAAGAGTATAAGATCAAACTCCAAGGTGGTCTTGAAACTCTGGGACTTCTAGAACAAGAAGAAGAACCAGAAGTATCTCCAACTGAAGTAGTAGAATAATCCTAGATCCCTTCTTACTAAATATGTAAGAAGGGATTTTTTGTGTGTAATGGCATCTCCAAATTCAAGGTCTGATCTTATCACATACTGTAAGAGACAGCTTGGTGAGCCTGTCCTTCAGATCAATATCGATGATGAACAGGTAAACAATGTTATCGACGATACCATCCAGTTCTTCCAAGAGAACTGCTACAACGGTATGGAGAGATGCTATCTCAGACATGAGTTGAATGCTGATGATACTGCTAGACTTGCTGGCAAGGTAACAACATCAAATGGAACAACAAATTGGGAAGAGGCAACCAATTATATTCCAATTCCTCCGCATGTTGTAGGTATCACAAAAGTATTTGGATTGGTCAGCAACTCAATCCGTTCAAACCTTTTTGGCGTTGAGTATCAATTGTTCCTGAATGATCTATATGCATTCGGGTCACTTGATATCCTCAACTATTATATGACCAAGGAATATCTAGAAACTTTGGATATGGTTCTCAACAATGGATCATTCCAGCAGTTCAGATACAACATGCGCCGTGATCGTTTGTATCTTGACATTGGTAAAGAGTTTCTTGATGAAGGTAAGTATTTGTTGATTGAGTGCCATCGATTGGTCGATCCAACAGATGCTACTGAAATGTATAATGATATGTTTGTGAAGAGATATGCTACTGCTCTAATGAAGAAGCAGTGGGGTCAAAACCTAATCAAATACAATAACGTTCAACTGCCTGGTGGTTTGACACTCAACGGCAGGCAGTTGTATGAGGATGCTATCGGTGAGATCGAAAAGATCGAAAGCGAAGTCCTCAGCAAGTATGCAATCCCACCTATGGATATGATCGGATAAGATGCCTACTAGTCCTTATTTTCCAACCTACTACCAAGGTCATCCTGGGGAGCAAAACCTAGCACAAGATCTTGCTGACGAACAGATCAAACTGTTTGG
>Ga0129333_10000694_pt1 | contig 28909 bp, 25 predicted proteins | sample CPB6_08_DNA_FD_94474 | JGI IMG/M metagenome (GOLD analysis project Ga0129333, IMG submission 94474) | Freshwater to marine salinity gradient microbial communities from Chesapeake Bay, USA - CPBay_Sum_0.6_0.8_DNA | ecosystem: Environmental > Aquatic > Marine > Coastal | place: USA: Chesapeake... | reverse complement strand
CATGAGAACACTCTTAGGGTCAATAACACCTAAACCTAAACTTCCGTCATTTGCTAATGTCAATACTTCTCTATTAAAGTTAGAAGCACTTATTATATTGCTTCCATTTATTTGTCGAATATTCATGAGAACACTCTTAGGATCAATAACACCTAAACCTAAACTTCCGTCATTTGCTAATGTCAATACTTCTCTATTGAAGTTAGAAGCGCTTATTATATTGCTACCATTTATTTGTCGAATATTCATGAGAACACTCTTAGGGTCAATAACACCTAAACCTAAACTTCCATCATTTGCTAATGTCAATACTTCTCTATTGAAGTTAGAAGCACTTATTATATTTCCGTTACCTTTTTGTTCTATAGATAAAGAAGTTTTATTTCCATATCCGTCAATATGCAAATTACAATAAACATATAAATCTGAATATAAATCTAAATAATATGATTTTTCATATAAATTAGAAGTTTTATGTAAAACTAAAACATCTTTAAAAACATTTGATGAAGAATAGTCTTTAACATATAAAAACTTATAATTATCATGTAATGCACTTGACGTTGTATTAATTTCTATACCATTACTTCCAGAATAATTAAATAGTATATTAGAAGAATTTATTTCATATTTTTTATAATTATTTTGATTAAGTATTTCAATTAAATTATTACCATTAATATCATATACATTGCCAGAAATTCTTAAATCACTGCCTACATTTAAAACCCCTTCGGTCTTGATTCCACCATTAATATATAAATTTCTTTTTTCGTCTATTTTAAGAGTTGTAAAATCATTGTCTGCTGCATCATTATATTTAATTTCGAATATTCCATCATAACTATATATTTCATGTCTATTGCGTGATGAATTTATATTTGTTTCTACATTATTTATCAATGAAATATGAGGATAATATTTAGTTCTATTATAATTTCTAATATCTATTCTAAATTTTTCAGTATTTGCATTACTATAATCATTTATATATTCTTCGATTATTAGAGTATTATTACAAGTATAACCTAAAATATTAAATGTATCAAGTATAACATTTGAATTTAATAATACTAAATTTGTATTACGTGCAACACTAGAATCTGCATTTTCGTCAAAAGAATAATTAGAAGTTTTAATAATAATGTTGTTACCTATTATATTTGAAGAAACAGAAAATACTGGTTCTGATTTAAGAAGTTTTTGAATAAATAAATTTGATGAATTAATATTTAAATAATTGTCATGTATAGAATAGTATTTTTCTATATAATCAATATTACTATTATATCTAATTATATTTGTTGTTAATGTTTTCAAATATAAATTAGAATATGCATTATATTCTGGTAAATTATTATCAACTATATATATTCTTTCTTGATGTAAATCTGTATATATTACATTATTAATAGGTAGATTTTCATCAAATGGTAATAAAGTTGCAATAATATAATTGCTTACATTTATATAATTACTATTTCCTCTTATTTCATCATTTAATTCACTTGTAATTTTTGTATTATAATTAACTCTTTCTGTTTTTTTATACTTATTATGATATTTGTATTTAATTTCCATAGGACGATTAGATAGTGTGTGTGATATGTTAGAAGTAATAATTAATTCATCGATATAATCGTAAACTATTATTTCATTATTGTTTATGTTATCAAAAATTTGTCTAGGAATTATTTCTATTAAATTATTATAAATAGTATTATTGTATTTACTAATTTGCGAAATATACTCTGTAATTAGTTGATGATTATTATAATTTTGATAATTAAATTGTAAATTACTATAATTATTTTTGTAATTAATATTTTCATGTATTGTTTTATAAAATAAATTTTTAGATAACATATTATTTTTTTTGATAACAAAATCATCTTTTGAAGAATCAATTACATTAATAATATTATTATCTGCATCTAATTCTGGAAATATAGATATATTTTGTGTTGTATAACTATTGTAGGTGTTATTTTCATTATTCCATACAAAAGATGTTGATTTTAATATTTTTTCATATTCTATATCAACAGAACCGCTATATATATGGTTATAACTATATCTATTTGTTATAGCAGTTGATGAATTATTAATTTCGCTATTAATAACTAAAGTAGCATTATTAACATTATTTATAGAATTAATATTATTAAAATCTTCATTAAATCCGAATTTAGCACCATTTCTTAATTCATAATTTTTTATAGCGTCAATAGTGAATAAATTTCTTAATTCCGGATCATAATTACTATAATTTTTAGAAGCAATATCAATAGTAAATTTATGCATATTAATATCATTGCCTCCCGAAATAGAATGATATATATCATTACCTCCAGATGAATTAACTAAATTAATACTTGCTGGATAAGAAGAATTTGTAATTTGCATTCCATATTTTGCATTTCCATCAATATGTAATAATATATTTGAATTTGTACTATCGCCTAATCCAATATGCGTTGTAGTATTTATAATATCTCCGCTTCCGTCTGTTTTATTAACAAATCTAAGAAAATTTTTATAGTTATTATTATTTAAAATATTAAAATCTAATATTGTATTGCTATTAATTCTATCATCACAAGTACTAATTTCTATAGAACTTTTTACATTTTTATTCATATCATCATTATCGTTAAAATAATATAGATTGCTATTGTATATAGCTAATTCAATTGAAGAATAACTTACATTATTTTTTGAATATGTAATAAATTTTGTAGATGGTTTTCTATTATTTGTATTATTTACATTTTTAACTAGCAATGGTATATCATCTGTTGTAATAGGGTCTATTATAATACTATCTTTAGGTCTGAAGATATCAAAAGAAGTTATTATCTTATCAGATGAATTATCATTATATGCGCTATTAATAATATTGCACGACAAATAATTAAAATATTTATCTACTTTTTGTAATTGCGATGATATACCTTTTAAATTAAAATTAAAATTACATCCATTATTATCTAATATATTAATATTTCCATGAACGCTTAAATCACCATATATTGTCATTGCCGAATCATCATTATATTCTACATTTGGATTATTAACATCAATATGATATTTAGATTTTATAGTATCATAATAAAATGACATACCATAAGAGGTTGGTTCAATAGTTTTATTAGTATAGCCAATTTGTAAGGGTCCAATACGTTTAACATCTCTACTATCTTTATCATTGAATTTGTGATTTTTATAAATAAACCATCTTTCTTTATTTCTATCAGAATTTAAATCTCTGTCATATTCGCATATATCTATACCGCTATAATCAGCGTTATTATATTTGCCACCACCCATATTACCTCGATAAATACGAATAGTTGAATAATTATAATCATTTGTAAATATATTTCTAATTTGTAATGGTGCGACATTTTCTTCACCTTTCCAACCGATAGAGATATATTTATTAGTATGAAAACTTAAATCATTACTTGCACGTTGGAGTGTTTCTAATAAAATATTATTTTGATAATACAAATCTGTATTAATACCTTTTTTAACATTTAATCCCTTCATATTAATTGCTAATTCTCCAGATTCATTGTAATTAATACAATATTTATCACATAATTTATCATATGCATTAAAATAACTTTTATCTCGATTATAAATAAATGGTTTAGTTTTTTTATAATTATTATCTGCATAAATATAATATTCTGTCGATGAAATATTACCATTTATATCTAGAGCAAAATTAGAATCAGGTTTTATTTTATTAATACCTACGTTTCCTTTTAATAAGGATAATGTAGGATATGTATTAGTTATATTAGATGAAAAAAAATTATTTGTTAATGCTTTTATATCAACACCTGGATAAAAATATATATTATTTTTTTTTCCTACAACTGAATTTGTATTAATAATTAAACTATTATCGTTATAATCAAGACGTGCTAATCTACCTATATTTGCAATATATTCATTATTTTCTACATTATTTTTTAATAATATATCAAATGAATTACTTGTAGCAATATCATCCTTGATAATGTTTAAAACTGCGTCAAATGTATCATTTGGTTTAAGACCCAACCCCAATTTTTTAGGAAAACTTACATTACAACTAGCATCTAGATAAGCGATATTACTGCTTACATACATGAAAATAAAATTACTTCCGTTATTTTCATTAATTATTTTAGCATATCCGGTAGTAGGATCTGTAAGATCTATAGGCAATACTCTTTTGCTGTTAATAAAAATATCATTTTGAATATTAAGATTAACATTTTTAATATTAAGAATATTAGTATTTAAAAAATTAATATTTTTGTTAAATGCAACATCTCCATTGAAAACAGAATTATTTTCAACATTTAGATATTTAGTTTTAGTATTATTTCCTATTTCAAGATTACTTTGTATATTAACATTTTTAGCTTGAAATAAGTTATCAACAGATAAATTATTATTAAAGAAATAATTTGTCCCTGTAAAATTTCCTTCATTTATTTGAGTAGCATTTAAAACGCCTGCACCTGTATTCCGAATATATATATCATCAGTATGTTTATAGATACCTGTTACATAATCTTTAATTAATATATTTTCAAATGCTACTAATCCTTTAACGTCTAATTTTGCCCTTTCTTCTTTGTTTAAATTTTCTGATATTTTATCATTAAATAAAGATTTCATATTGTATATGTATTTTGATGAAATGTTTGTACCAATTCCGACGTTGTTATTTGCATCTATAGTCATTGCTGGTATATTACTAACATTTGTATATATAGGTACTGCATTATTTCCATAAGATTCTTCTATACTTTTTGCAGATTTGCTAACGTGAAATTCTAAAGGTACGCCACGTGTTGTAGAAATAATAGCGGGTGATTCTTTATAACCTCCAATAATACCCATGCACATTCTAACAGGTTCATTATAGTCGTTATTTGTATCATTTCTAATAGAAATATGCATGTTATTAAATTTATTATTAGGAGCAGTTACAATATTTAGAGGATTAGTATTATTATATGTATCAACTTCTCCACCAAATGTTACATAATTAGGTGTAAATAAATTAGTAACATTATAACTATTATTATATATATTTTTATGTTCTGTATCATAAATACTGGTTTTAAAAGGTTGTGAAACTGCAAGTTCATTTGTTTTAAGTATAAATTCTTTAACTAAATTGCATGTAATAGGATTTGCATTATCTAATATAATATTGCTTATTTGAAATCCGGCAGCTTTAATAATACCTGTACAATGAATATTTTTATCTACAAATAAAGAGACGTCATGATTTAAATTTGAATTAGCAAGATGTCTCGATGAATTAACAGCGACACCTTTTTGATTTACTATCATATTCCATTTTGTATTTAATGTATCTTCCGTATTACTAGTATATGTTTTTTCTCCTACAACTAAAAATTCTTCGTATTTTTTTAAGTCTATTTTATTTAAATTTTTTGCTTCATCCTCTGCATTGAGTTGTAATCCAATAGCAACCGAATCAATTTGTATTGTAGGGTTGGTTATATCATTGGCTAGATAACTCATATATTATCTTACTCTATTTAAAAGAAAAATACATTTAATATTTATATATATATAAAATATATAAATATAAAAAATGATATAAATTAATCAATATTATAAATTACAAAACAAAAATGAAACGTATAGATAATATTCACAATAAAACTATGGATATAAGTATTGAAAATCAACCATATAATAATAGGAATATTCTTTTAGAGAAAGATGATTTATATAATTTATTAAATAATAATGGATTAAAAGATTTAGAAATTAAGAATATTAATTTGTATCGTGTAGCTTTTGTTCACAAATCCTATTGTACTATGAAAAATGCAGATTTTGATAAAAGTAATGCAAATTGTCCGCCGGATTGTTTACCTTTACAAGATATGTCTTATGAAAGATTAGAATTTTTAGGAGATTCTTTACTAAGTATGATAGTTACTAATTATTTATATCTTCGTTTTCCTGATCAGAATGAAGGATTTTTATCAAAAATAAGAACAAAAATAGTTAATGGTAAAATGCTAGGTTATTTATCAGAAAAAATAGGTTTGCCAAAATTTGCAATAATATCAAAACAAGTTGAAGAATCTGGGGGAAGGAATAATTATAAAATTATGGAAGATATATTTGAAGCATTTTTAGGTGCTCTTTATTTAGATTTTCAAACAGACGCCGACGAAGTATCTCTTCCATCTAATATAAGAATAACTCCTTCTAGTGGTGCGGGATATTATATTGTAGAAACATGGATTATATATATTATAGAAAATTATATAGACTTTTGCGAACTAATTAGAATTAAAAATAATTACAAGGATATGTTAGTTTCTCATATGTTACATTATTTAAATGATACTCCACAATTTAAGGAATTAAATATTATAACGAAAGATAATTTAAGGATTTTTAGTTATTGTGTCAAAGATAAAAATGGTTCTATAATAGCGACATCAACCGGAAACACAAAAAAGGAGGCAGAAAATAATGTATCTAAAGAAGCATTATTATATTATAATGTTAATATTCAAGAATATAATTCTCATATTTAAGAATTTATAATGTATCATAATATATATAAAACTATAATATATCATCATAATTTATAATATTATGACTGATGAAAATATTAACATAAATATGAATATTACACACTTAGTTTTATCAGGGGGCGGTATGCATGGTGTAATGTTTTTAGGCGCTTTAAGATACTTATATTTTAAGAATTTAGATAAAAAAATAACGCATGTAGCAGGTTGTTCAATTGGTTCTTTTATTGGTCTTATGTTTGCTTTTAAATTGCAAATAAATGAAATGGAAGAATTAATTTACAATGCAAGAGATGATGAAGAATTATGTAATGTTCCTATAAAAAATTATATTAAATTAATAACTGAATATGGTATTTGTGATATGTCTAAATTTATAATGCATTTAAAATTTGTAATTAAAAATAAATATCCGCAATTAGATGACAATATTACATTTAAAGATATATCTAAAGTATTTGGAATAAATTTATATATGTCTTCAACAAATATAATTTCTTGCGAAAATAAAATTTTTTCAATTGAAGATACACCCGATTTGTGTGTATTTGATGCATGTTGTGCTTCAATGTGTATACCATTATTATTTAAACCAGTATATATAGATGAATATTATTATTATGATGGGGCATTAACAAATAATTTTCCCATAAAATTATTTGAAAAAGTTCCTAAAGAAAATATATTGGGAATGATTTTACAAAAAGAAAATAAAAAAATAGTTGAAAAGAAAAAAAATATTAATTTGATATATATAATAAAACAACTATTTACTATCTTTAATAAATTAAGAGTTAAACATGTACTATTTGAGCAAATAAATAATAGTAAAATAAATAATTTTTATTATCCAACTAATTTACCATTAGATAATACTATTAATGTTTCATTTAATAGATTAGGTATGAAATTAGATTTAAAAAAAATACAAATAGACGAAATGATATTTGCCGGTTTTGAAAGTATGATGGAATATATTGATGATAGATATAAAAAACACATGGAAGAAACAAATATACGTATAATAGATTTATTTACGTAAGTATATGTGAGATAATCGCGTGTAATTTTATTTATGTAGATTAATTTTACTATTAATTTGAAATGGTTTTGCATTTATTATTTTAGAATTATGAGGTTTCTTATTAACAAAATAATTATTAGGCATTTTTAGTAAATCATTAATAATAACTATTGATAATTCTTTTAAAAATTTAGAATTATTGTTAAAATACACGTATTTATTATTATTATAAAAATTTTTAATATTATTACCATAATTAATTACAAAATTAGAAAACTTATCAGATGGTAAATTAACAGGCATATTAATATCTTTTAGCCACGAGTAATTATATTTTTTTTGACTTATAAATGGATTAGTTATTCTTTTATAATCATCATAAATTTTATAATTATCTGTATATTTTATATTTGAACATAAACCAAAATCGTATATATATATTGAATATTTAGACGCTTTTAAATAATAATTTTCGCCATTTATATTATATTGATAATAACTAATGTTATTTTTATCGTCTTTATCATCAATATAATGATATAAAAAATTTCCCCAATGACAATCGTTATGAACATAACCTAAATGATGAAATGTTAATATAGATAACATAGTTTGTGCAAAAACATTATATAATAATTCGTCGCTTTTTAAAAAATTTATATCTTTACATAATGCTTTTAAATCACCTCTTGCTACTTCATTTAATAACATAATATAATTATTATCTTTAATAATATCTGGTAATAATTCATCTGAAGATAATAAATTACATTTTATTACTTTATAAGTTAATATGAAATGTTTTGATATATTTTTTTTTACTATTAAATCAGTTATTTTACTATTTAATTCACTCTCTAAAATATTTCTAGTATTTTGTATTATAAGTTTTGCTGTTATTGGACGCTTACCAAATTCATTTTTAATTTTTGCGATATATATATAACCATATTTACTAGATGTTCCAATTCTTTTAATAAGGGTTATTTTATCTTTAATAGTATAGTTTATAGTTTCATTATTATTATTATTTATTTTAATATTTAAACACTCATTATTGCTAATATCTTTTATTTTTTTTACTATATTTTTATAATAAAAAATTCTGCTTTCTAAATTATATTTGATATTTTTGTTATAAAAATATTTTTTTATATTTATTTCATCTTTATTTTTTTTCTTTATTTTATTTTTAACAGATAGGTCTGTATATTTAGAATCTAGGGTATTTGATAAAGGATTATTTGATTTTAAATCACTATTATATGATTTATCATAATTCATAATGTAATGTAACCTTATTCTATAATAAGTAAACAATATTCTAATGTTTTAATATAATAGATTTATTAATGAATAATATAGAACCTTACATATTTGTATTAGATTTAGATGGAACTATTATTGGAAATTGCACATATCAATGTGATATATATAATATACAAGAATTAATTAAATCTAGTAAAAAAACACATTTGAATAAATATAAAATTTTATGTGATAAATGTTTAAATGATAGTTATAATGAAAAATCATTGCTTATAAGACCGCATTTTTTCTATTTTATCCAATCTATGAAAAAATTATATCCACATTCTTATTTTTATGTTTATACAGCATCTGAAAAAAAATGGGCAAATAAAGAAATTGCTATTATAGAAAAAAATAATAATTTTAAATTTGATAGACCATTATTTACAAGAGATAATTGCATTATTGAAAATGATGGTAATATAAAAAAATCAATTGCGAAAATATTACCTATTATTAAAAAACATGTAAAATTTTCACCCACATATGATATTAAAAAACATCTATTAATAATAGATAATAATCCTACGTTTATAGATTATCAAGATAATTTATTAATATGTCCCACGTATAATTATATTAAATTTAATAATTTAAATGAAATAGTACCTTACGAAGATAATAGTAATATTATTAATAGTTATGTAAATAAATTAACAAAAGAACAGAGAATATGTAAAAACTATAATAATCAAGAATGTATGGAAAAAATATATAAGTGGTTATATAAAAAATGTAAAAAAATAAATAGATATAATTCAAAATATTTAAATGATAATTTTTGGAAAAACCTAGTTGTATTAATAAAAAATTATAGTATTAAACACTATACTTCAAAAAATGTAGATATGATTCAAAAAAGTATTACAATATAATTATATAATGATAATATAATTTATAATTATATAATGATATATATAAGTTTTGATATTGGTGTTAAAAATTTAGCATTATGTATAATTAGAAAAATCGAAGATAAAGGTATATTAGAAATTATAGATTGGAGAATTATAACTCTGGCAGATAGTAAAAAAGAGATAAAAGGAATTGAAGATATAAGTGAACGAATTTATATAGCAATGGATAATATTATAGGGGGACTTAAAGATAAAAATATAAACATAATTGATTATGTATTAATTGAAAATCAACCATCTAATTTAAATGGAATTATGAAAACTATTCAGCATATAATATATGGATATTTTAGTTTAATCAAATATTGGGATAAAGATATTAATAATGTACTTCTCATTAATGCTTCATTAAAAACTAAAAATCATAATTATATAATAAATATAGATAATCATAATTTAGAAGTTCCTAAAAATAAAAAAGGGTTTAGAAGAGACAAATATAAACAAAATAAAATGCTTAGCATTGAATTATGTAAAGCATATATAAGCGAAGATGAATTTTTAAAGAATTTATTTAATGAAAATAAGAAAAAAGATGATTTAAGCGATGCATGTTTACAAGCAGTTTCATATATTAGAAGTACAATAAAAGGAGATATTAGCGATAAATATAATAAAATATTTATAAGTGCAATAAAATAGATAATTTGCATTAAATATATAATAAAAATACTAATTATATGCGTATTAATATTAATTAAAATATTATAATAGATATATAAACATTTAATATCAAAATAAATATATAATATGACTTTAATATCAACTCTTAATAACCAAAATGATGATTTAATAGAGTTAAATAGAGATAGTTTTAAATCTCAATCTTTTAATTTTAATATTCCTCGTGAAAATAAGAATAAAATTATTGATAATTCAATAAACAATGAATTATTTAATAGAAAAAAAATAAGCGACGATGTTTTATCTATGTCTTCTGGAGGTTCTTCTCGTTCGGGATCTCCATATCCGGGAAGTGGTAAAAATAATTATATGAAAAACATGAGTTCTATTTATAAAAATAAGGAAAAATTAGTAAATATTAAAAGATATGATAATAATGAAGGAAACGATGATGATAGCGAAAGTAAAAAAAGTGGAAGAAGCAGAACAAGTGCAAAAAGTTATAATAGTGGAGAAAGTGATGATAGTGCTATAAGTGGAGAAAGTGACGGAAGTCGTGATAGTGGTCGAAGTGGCAGAAGTGGTCGAAGTGGAGAAAGTGAAGAAAGTGGAGAAAGTGGAGAAAGTGGAGAAAGTGGAGAAAGTGGAGAAAGTGGAGAAAGCGAAGGAGGATATGAAGGAGATGATAGAGGATTATCTAGAAAAGATAAATATTCAAATGAAAGAAATAAATATTTAAATCCAAAAGAGTTGCTTAAATTAGAATTAAATGAAAAAAGAGAAATTATATATCAACTAGATAGATTACAATCAAAAGGATTTAAAGTACCTTTCAATTTTAATATGAATTCCGATTTAGAAGAAATGAAAACTGAATATAATAGAATAATTAGAGAAAAAGAGTTAGATGGAAGTATTCGTTTTCAACAAAAAATGTTAATGGCATTTATATCAGGTACCGAATATTTAAATAGTAGATATGATCCTTTAGCAATTCGTCTTGATGGATGGTCTGAACAGGTTAATGAAAATATTAATGATTATGATGATATATTTGAAGAGTTGCATTACAAATATAAGGCAACTGGTAAGAAGATGGCACCGGAATTAAGATTGTTTTTATCTCTCTCGGGTAGCGCATTTATGTTTCATTTAACTAGTAGAATGTTTAAAGAACAACCTTTACCTGACATAGAAAATGTTTTAAAATCAAATCCTGAATTAATGAAACAATTTCAAAATGCAGCAGCCAAACAATATATAATAGGAAATGAACAACCTACTCCTCAAATGTCACAAAATAGGGGTTCTGCAAATGATACTATGGGATTATTTAATATGGTAAGTAATTTATTTGGTTCTTTAAGTAGCGAACCTCCTAAATCTAATATTCCAATGTATCAATCTCAAATGCCGCAATCACAACAAGTAAATAATATGTCACAAATGCAAAATTCAAGAAAACCTGCTGAAGATATTGATAAAATAATTAGAAATGTTCATAGTAAAATATCTATAGATGATAACGATAACAATATAGAAACATTATCTGTTAGTGACGAAGAAATAACATCTATAATTGAAGATACGGCAGATATCCAAATATTGAAAGGTAGAGGTAGACCTAAAAAAAATGCTCGTACTTTAAATATTTAAAATGTATAATCATTATACTAATATTTAATAAGCATCAATTTGTAATTTATTTTTTAACAATTAATCTTTACATTTTTATGTCAAAGATTATTATTCTAATATAATATTGCAATATATAAATAAAAATAAAATTTGTTAGAAGAAGTACCAATAAGTATTGGATATCTTCGTAACTTTGTATTATTAGATAATTCAATATTATCTAATATATAATAAAAATAATTATTTTAATGTATTTTATATATTAAAATGATGTAAATTATATTAATAATGTTTTGTTATTAATATTTATTTTCTATTCTTTCTTAAATTAGTTATTTTTTTAGCAGATTTTGATACAAAATTGCCTACGTCCTTAACGGAACTTACAATTCTATCAGGAGTACGTTGTAAGGTTCTCATGGGATTATTGATAGTCTCCTCGATTTCATCTTCAAAGACTTCTATTCTATTTAATAAATTGCTTAAAGTGCTTAATAAAATGGGTATGATTATTATAGTAAATAGTAAAGTTAAGAATAAAAATAGAGATATCATAGTTCCTACAGATATTATATCTCTACTTAAATCTTCTGAACATTTGCATTTCTCATTGGTTAAATATCTAACATAATCAAATGCATAGTATATGTATACTACAAACATTAAGAAGAATATGAAGGTGGCAATTGAAAGTAATTGAACAACTACATATCCTAGGCTTTTAGCAACACTATTTAGCGATATAAATGAAGTTATTAAGAAATATGCCAATGCAATTATTGTAAAATTTTTAATAAATTCTTTGTTAGGATGTTCTGAACATTCACAACCCATATTCTCTAGTTTATAAATGTAACTAAGTATTATTAATAATAATATAGCAAATATTGCTTGAATTATTGCGCTACTGTAAAAAGACAGACTATTGTTACTTTCTTTCATTATACTATTTCTTACTCTATACTATTATATAGAAATAATTTTTTTTTATAATTCGATAATATTATAAATAAAAAATTTTGTCGAACTATCAAAATTTTTTATTTCTATATTTTTAATATTCTCGATAATTTCAGGATATTTTTTAATAGATAATAATTTATATATTTGTTCTAGTAAAATATCTAATATATATTTATGGACATTTTCATTTATTAAATAATTTATATGTTTTAAAATATTATTAAGTAATATTATTAGTTCGTCATTTTTATATTTTGTCCATATTTTATTCATATTATGAATATTTTTTTTCCATTTAATATAATCACAATATAAATCATATTCATCATTTAATAATAATAAATTATTTTCATATACATATAGCGGCGGATTCCATTCTTTATTTTCTATATAATTATCCCAAATTCTATTAATATTTTGCATAATATAATCTTTATCAAATAATTCCAATATATTACAATATATATCATCTTCGTTATTTTTGATATAGTTCAAAATAATATTAAAAATATCATCTAATATTTCATTATTGTCTATTATAATTTTTATTTTTTCATATATACTATCTTTATTTTTATGCGATAATTTATTCAAATACCCTATTAAACTTCTTTTAATCTCTGATGTTTTAGAGAACTCGGGTATAATAATATGAAATCTATTTTTTGCTTTAGGTTTATTATTAAATTTGTCTTTATTATTATATAATTTTTTTGCCCATATCATTTTAGGATCATAAAATGAATTAAAACATGTATAAGTATTTTTAATTTCTGCGACCTTTTCTAAAATATTTGTTGGGATATCAGTTATATTGTCATATTCTTTTTTAAATAGTTCAATATCAATCTTAATGATTTGCTCACTCATTATATTTAATTATAATAAATAATCTTATATATTGATTAAAAACAATTTGAGTACATAATTTATATTTTTCTAATATTTTATAAATTTTTTAAAAATTCTTAAATTATTTTAATTATGTACTCATTTTATATAATATACATAAAGCAAAAACACTAAATAATAATAATATGTCTAATATATTGATTAAACTTGATGAATTGTATACTTCACATCTAGTATACAGAACTATTATAGTGTGCGATGATACAGATATTTATAAATACATATTAAATAGAAGTAATTATGAAGTATTCATTTTAAATAAGTTTAGTGATGAAATTAACTACGATGAACTTGATATTAGAATATTTATTATAAAAACATGTGATTTCCTTCAATTTATTAGAGATTATAATAAAAAAAAATTGGATATCTGCTTTTATAATTCAATAATATTTGATTCTGAAGAAGATAAAAATATTGAATTAAAAAAATTATATCAAACAATATCAATGAATAATACCTTAATATTTTGATATATTTATATCTTGTACTAATAATTATTATCTAATAATATTTTAGGAGTTTATATAAAATAATAATATGACAAAACGTGATAATTCTAGCGATATTATTAATATGGTTTTAATAGTAGTATTTCTATTAATTGCTATAGTAGTTCTTTATTATATAAATGGAACAAAATTACTCGAAACATTTTATAGTAAAAAGTATGCGATAGAATATTATTATATGGAAGGGTGTGGTCATTGTGTTCGTTTTAATGAAAGTGGTGTATGGGAAGATTTAAAAAATACATATGAAAATAAAATTGAATTTAAAAAATATAATAATAGAGATGCAATAGATAAAATTAATAAATATGGAATAACTGGTTTCCCTACTATTATTATAACAGAGAATGGTAATAAAAAAGAAGAATATAACGGCAATAGAGGAAAGGCCGATTTAGAAATATTTATAAAGAAATATTTATAGATATATATAAATAATATATATTATTAAGAATATAATAAAAATGGGCGCCGGATTAATGCAATTAGTATTAATTGGAAACATTTCACAATATATTACACAAAATCCACAAATTAATTATTATAAATATTCTCATAATAAACATACTAATTTTTCAATAGAACATATTACAATTGCACCCGAAGGAAGTGCAAATTCAGGATTTAAAAATGGTACTACACTTAATTTTAAAATAAAAAGATATGGAGATTTCTTATCAAATATGTTTTTAACTTTTAAAATCCCAGATATATATTCTAATAACGAATATAGATTTAGATGGATTACAAATCTTGGATATAATTATATAAAAGAGGCAAGAATTAAAATAGGTAATAATATAATAGAATCATTGTATGGTGAATGGTTAAATATCTGGGATGAATTAACAAATAAAGATGGGATAAAATACAATAAATTAATAGGAAATATAGATGAATTAGTTGCACCTTATAATTTTGTTCCTAAATATACTATTATAAATAACAAATTATTTAACATAACATATCCTATATCAGTTTATAGTGATAAAAATATTAATCCTAGTATAAAAGGAAGAAAAATACAGGTTCCTTTAAATTTCTGGTTTACTAAAAATCCATCATTAGCATTACCATTATTAAAATTACAAAATATAGAAATATTATTAGAATTAGAAACAAATCCTAAAGGTTTTGATGGATTATATCAAATATGGAGTAATATATTAAATATGTATGTTAGTCCAGTATTATATGAATTAGTACATTCAAAATCGGTTAGTATTGATAATTTCGTTAGTCCTAATGATAAATTATTTGATGTAAGAAATGAGTTAATATGTTCTTATGTTTATTTGGATAGCATAGAAAGAAGTAAAATATTATTAAATACACAATCCGTTGATTATGTAATTAGTACTCCAAAAAGAAATCATGCTCAATTTAATTCAAACGAAACAACAAAAACTATAACTATAACAAATGCATCTCATCATATTAAAGAATTAATATGGATTGTTAGGAGAAATGATATTATAGATAATTTTAATAATTATACTAATTATACTGCAACGCACGAATATAGTGAAAATATGGGAATATTAGATAATATAGAAATAAAATGGAATAATACTATATCGCGAACAGATAATGATGCGGAATTTTATAATCATATAGTCCCTTATAAATATCATACAAATATACCGCGTACGGGTTTATATTGTTATTCATTTTCTTTATTTCCAGAAAAACAAGTAAGTGCAGGTTCATATGATAATAGTCGCATTACAACTTCATTAACAATTAAAACTAAAAATAATCTTATGAATAATGATAAAGTCAATTATATAAACTCTTTATTATCTAGTTTAAAAAAATTTTATAATCCCTTAGTATATGAAATAGTTGTATATGCAATTGATGTAAACATATTACATATAACAAATGGAACTCTAGGATTTAGATATAGTTAAATTACTTTTTAATTTATTTTTTATATTCTTTATTAGTAAATAAAGAATTATGGATTTATTTACAATAATTATAATAATTGTTTTTGTTTTTATTATTAAATATCTAATCGATACTATAAATTCTTTAAATGGAGAAATTAGAGAAATTAAAGAAAAATGTATTAATAATAATAAAAAAATTACTTTTACAAAAAATACAAAAACACCAATTAATATGAATGAAATCATTAAAGGGATTACATATTTTAAAAATTATATAGATGAACAAAAATAACAATGTATTAAAATACTAAAATTATATAAACATATATAAATAATATAAGCGTTTATAATGAAATGCCGCGAAAAAATAAAAAGAATGAAGTAAAATCTACAATAGATAAAAAAAAGGGTTTAATGAATACTATGGTCAAAGATGTTGTTTTAGTAGAAAATGAAGATATAATATTACAATTACCAATATCAACAAATGATATTAATAAAATAAATATTAATGAAGAATCTTTAGAAGCACCAAAACCTTATGAACCTGATTGTTATTATATCAATGATACAAACGTGTATAATAATATACAAGATAATTTAATAAATATTAATGAAAATAATTTATACAATATGCGAGACAATAATGATAATAATATAGAATATTTAAATGGAGAAAATAAAAATTATAAAGATAAAAATGATAATGAAAATATTATTAAATCATCTAATAACTGCTATTGGTGTTGTCATCAGATAAATGAAAGAATATATGGAATGCCTTACAAATATAATATAACTTCGAATACCTATATATTATTTGGTAACTTTTGTTCTCTCGAATGTGCAAATGCATATAACTTTTCTACACATTGTGGAAGTGATAAGGTTTGGGAAATAAATAGTTTAATACAAATGCTTAGCAAACATTTTGGTCATACAAAACCAATAAGACCTGCACCTTCTAGATTTTTATTAAATATTTTTAATGGTCCTTTAACTATAGAAGAATTTCGCAAAGGACATACTACAAATGATAAAACACATCTTTTAAATCTACCGCCAATGATATCAACAACATATAACTACGAAGTTGTAAATACATCATATCTTAAAAATATAACAGATAATATGAATAATAAAAATGAAGTTAATAAAATTGATATTAAAAAAAATAAAAAATGATATAAAGTTATTAATATTATTATTATTGTGATTAGATGACTGATTTAAATACAGAAGATATTTACTTCTCACCATATAGAGTTTCTACTATAACGTGTAATGCAAATATAGGAGAAAATATTAATTTAAATCTTAAAATACTATTTGATAATATTTTAATTATTAATAAGGAAAATTCAACAGAAGGAATAGTATGGGTTCAATATATGAAAGAAGGAGAAGAATTAAATAGAGGTGAGTATCCTAAAAAAAGAAGAAAAAGCAAGAAAAATAAAATGAAAAAAAATCGTTTTGATAATCAGGTTACCATTATATTTTTGAATAATGGTTATATGCCAAATATTAAAATATTTAAAAACGGAAATATTCAATTAACAGGTATTAAAAATATAAATGATACTGAAGTCATTGTAAATAATATTATAAAAAATATTGAAAATATATATAAAAACATTACCAAAGATATTATTAGTAATCGATGTGAAGATTATAAATTAATTTTAGAATTTCAAAATTTCAAAATAAGAATGATTAATACAGATTTTAAATTATATTGTGATAGCGAACATAAAATAGGTTTTGGATTGAAGAGAAAGGAAATACATAAACTATTCATTAGTAATTTGTATAATAATAAATGTTCATTTCAACCAGGGATATATCAAGGAGTTAAATTAGAATATTTTTGGAATAAATGTAATCCTAATAAAAATGGAATTTGTTCTTGTCCTAAACAATGCTATGGTAAAGGAAAAGGAGAAAAAATAAATGAATGTAAAAAAGTAACAGGTGCTTTATTTGAGAGCGGAAGTATATTAATTACAGGCGGCGTTTCATTTGAACAGGTAAATGAAACTTATAATTATATTTGCAATTTTCTTAGAAAACACAAAAATATTATAAAAAAAACTTTACCATCTGCAATAATGATGAATAATGATACTACATATAATAATTTAGAAATTATTGAAACTACATGTGATGACCTTGAGGTAAATGATTAGTAGAATTAAACATATTATTTACATGAGGAGGAGAATTTATATTATTAATATTAGGATAAGATATATCTGGCATAGAAAATAAATATTTGTTATTTACTTGAGTTATTACATGAGGTTGTTCTTGGACAACTGGTAATACAGATATATCTTGTATTTGTTGAAAACTTTGATTTGCGTCATAACAACTAAAATTATAATTATCTCTAGCACTATTATTTTCTTTATATTTTTTATATTTATTACTATTTAGAGTATTATTTCCAGGTCTATTACCAGAAGGTATATGATGACTTGCATAAAATTGTGATGCATATGCAACAGCATCTGGTTCTATTGGCGGTTTTTTAAAACTATTTCCCCAAGGTTTTTTATCAAATAAGACATTCCCAGTATATAATCCAGCATTTTTTTGATTAGAAGGAGTATATATGTAGTCGTTATCTATAACCGCGTATTCTAATTCTTTTATCATTATTCTATTATATTAAATAGATATTATTATATAAGGATAAATTTTTATTTAATAATTAAAATGAGTAATACTAATAATGGTTCAAAAAAAAGAAAAGTAGCAGATTTTATTAAAGATGGAATGGAAACAGATGATATTAGAAATATAGTTCAAGAAATAATGTTATATATGACAGAAAAAAAGAATACTTATTCATCTCATGAAGAATTATTAAAAAATATGAAATCTTCTATAGAAGGATTGCTATTTTTTGAAGAGCGATATCCGATGTTATATGCTATGGTTACGAAAGAAGAAGGATTTGATTATAATAGTTTAGAATATTTTTTAAATATGAGAAATAAAATTATAAAAAATGAATTATCAGTAGAAGATGCATCTAAAGAGGTAGGGCAAGTTTGGTTTGATAAATATTATAAAAAACCTTAAATTATTATATTACTATTTATTTTTAACAATAATTATTAATTTCTGTAGCATAATGTTTAAATAAATTAATAAATTCTTCTTTAGTTCTATATCTATTTTCTTCTAAATCTTTTATCCAATTAATTTGTTCTCTATATCTATTAAAATGTATAGCAGGTTTGATATATCTATATGCATTTGGATTATTCTCACTTTTAATACAATATGGTGGTAAATAATTATGTAATAATCTACCTTCATTAAATAATTTCATAATTCTAAATAACATTACACTTGATGATAAATCGGTTGAATTAGTTGCATAAAATCCTGTAGGTTCTATACCAGCGGGTATATGACAAATATCATATACTAGATAATCAGTACCTACTAATTCTCTTGATAAAAATATTTTATAAAAGTAAATAATATTAACATCGCCAAAAGATCTTTGCATATTAGGATTTATATGAGTTTCTCTCATCTGATAAGTAATTTTTAATTTGGTATCATTTTGATGTTTTATGAATCTGGGAACTTCCAATGAACTATCTATTATTTTTATTACTTTCATTAATTCATCTATATGTTCATTTGTATATTTAGTCTTTGTTATAGGATTAACAAAGAGTTCTTTATTATTTATACATTTTATTAAATAATTATAAAGTTCTGGTGCATATATACATTCTGTTCTATATGTTTGTCTATCTGGAGTATATACTTTTAATCTAACCATTAATTGCAATTTGGCTAATGGATAATTTTCATCACTAAAATCTTCATTTGTCAATATATCTATTTCTTCGCTACACTTATCATTAAGGTCTTGATGTTCGCTGTCATATAATATATTTTCTTGAATTTGTTCTCTGTCCATCATTAATAATTCATTATTTTGTATTACTCTAAATTCTGCAGTTGTAGGATCATCACCAAAATATTTCTTTAAATCAACATATGACATTTTTTTAATATTATTATATTCTTCAACTATTGGTTTTAATTTTTCATATTCTTTTGTAAATTTTTTAATAACATCATCTTTAATATGCATAGGGTCTTTTTGTACTGCGATAGTTATCGTCTTTCCGCTACTTGGCAAGGTAATAGTTGGTTTTTTAGGAGGTGTAGGACTACTTCCACTGGGATTTCTATCATATTTTAGAAGGGCACTTTCATATTTTTTTCTTTCATTATCATAATTATCTCTATGTAATTTGAAAATCTTAAAATCTTCATCATTTAAATAATTAATAGATGCTAAATTTTTTGCTTTATATGTTGTTATATCTACTAATTGTGAATAAATAGGATTTTTTATTACAGCTAATTTTTTTTCAAATTCTTCAAAATAAGAATCTATAGGATCAACTATTTGAGTATATTTAATATTTTCATAATTTTCAATAATACCAGAATTAAGATCAAAACAATCAGATATATCTTTATCAAGTGATTTATAATATAAGTATAATTTAAATACATCTAGAATCCAGTTATGCCCATCTATAATTAAATTATTAATATTATCCCTAAAAAAATCTAATATTTTATAACCATTTGATAATGTATTGTTTTCTAAAAAATCTACAAATAAATAAGTTTCCAAGTAATAATTTGCAGCATCTTCTATTAAATTATTAAAACATTCTGTAATAGTATATTCACCTATATAATTTTTTGTTAAAAATAATCGTTTCTTAAACTTATTTAATATTTCAAATTGATTTTTAATACTATCTAAATTTGTAGTATTTAAACTATTTTTTAATTTACTAAATCTATTATATAATAATTCTATTTCTGTATCTAATATATTATCTTTATCTTTTAGATTATCTAAATTTTCATGAAGAATATTACAAATTGAATATTCTCTAAATAATTCTCTATCTACTTTTCCGGAAGCATTTTTTTTAACATATAGTTTTAGAATATAAGGATCATTTTTTTTTAGACATGAATAATGAACAAAATTTATATTACCATATAATAAATGATTTTTGGGCAAAATTTTTAACATGTCATCATTAGAAAATAATGCTTTTTTCAATATTTTATAAGCCTTTTCATATATAAAAAAATATTCATCATCGACTATTGTCAAAGGGGTTCCTTTAATTGGATGAATTAGAGGATTTTCACACCATATTTTAACATCGTCTAAAGTAAGAAATTTTCTATGAACAATACCTGTAATTCCTTCAGATTGCATCGCTACTTTAACTGATATATATGAACTATCTGGAATATCATCAAAATTATAATCACTAAATTTATCTTTATTTAGTATAATCCATTTCAATATTAAATTATATATTCCTTCTTCAGAATTAGTATAAATTTGTATTTTAGAATTGTTTAATAATCCGGGTAATTTATCATCTTTTGTAATATCATGAGCTTTTACAGCATCTAACCATTTTATAATGGCATCTTTATCTTTGTTATATAATTTATCTAAAGATTTAAACAAATCCTTTTCTTTTTTTGAAATAGAACTCATTCTTAATATAATATTATATTAAAATAATTATATTTTTTTTAAATAAAATTATTTATTTCTGTTGCACGACTTTTAAATAATTCTAATAATTCTATTTTATTTCTACTAGCACCTGTAGCAGAATTATATAGCCAATTATCTGCAGTTCTATAATTATTAAAATGAATTCCTAATTTTATATATTGATAAGTATTAGGTCTATTACTAACAGGTATACAATATGGCGGAATATATTTATGTAATAATCTTCCATCATTAAATAATTTTATAATTCTAAATAACATTACACTTGATGTTATATCAGTTGAATTAGTTGCATATAATCCTGTTGCTTCTATATCTGCGGGTATAGTACAAATATCATATATATGATAAGATTCGTCTCCTATATCACGATACAAATATATAGTAGTAAAATTTAAAATTTTATAAAGATATGTTCTATATCCAATTTTTAACTCTGTATCATTTCTATGTTTTATAAATTTAGGAACTTCTAATGATGGGTCTATTATTTTTATAACTTTCATTAATTCTTTTATATGTTCTGTTGTATATTTAGTATTTGTTATAGGATTTTTAAAAGGAGTTTTATTATTTATACATAGTATTAAATTATTATAAAGTACGGGAGCATATATACATTCTGTTCTATATGTTTGTTTATCAGATGTATATACTTTTAGTCTTACCATTAATTGTAATTTAGACAAAGGATAATCATTGTCTTTAAAATATTCATTAGTAAAAACATCTATTTCTTCACTACATTTATCATTAAGTCCAGGTTCATTATTGTCATATAATATAATATTATTAATTTTTTCTTTATCCATAGACATTAATTCATTATTACTAATTAATTGATTTTCGGCAGTTGTAATGTCTTCGCCAAAATATCTCTTTAATTCTATGTAAGACATCTGTTTAACTTCATTATATTCTTCAATTACTGATTTTATTTTTTCATATTCTATTTTAAAACTTTCTATAACATTGTCTTTAATATGCATAGGGTCTTTTTGTACTGCAATAGTTATAGTCTTTCCGCTACTTGGTAAGGTAATAGTTGGTTTTTTAGGAGGTGTAGGACTACTTCCACTTGGATTGCTTTCATATTTTAGAAGTTCACTTTCATATTTTTTTCTTGCACTATCATAATTATCTTTATGGATTTTAAAAACATTATAATCTTCATCATTTAAATAATCTAATTTTTTTATATTTTTTGCTTTAAATGTGCTAGGATCAATTAATTGCGAATATTTTTTTTTTTTAATTTCATTTAATTTTGTTTCAAATTTTTCAAAATAAGAATCTATTGGGTCTTTAATAGTATTAAGTTTTTTATCTTCTACATTTTCTATTATACCAGATTCAGGATTAAAACAATCATCTATATCTTTAAATAAACCTTTATATTCATTATATAATTTTAAAAAAGATATTATCCATTGAGGATAATTAGGCGTTTTAATACTATTTATAAAATATTTAATAATTAATACACCATTTGATAATTTTATTTTTTCTATAAATTTCATATACCAGTAAAATATATAATAATTATTGTCTATTATTAAATTATCAATACTATCTGGATATTCATATATAGTAAAATAATCTTTTGTTAAAAATAATTCTATTAAAGATTTTTTAAACATACTAAATATTTTTTTAACATTGGAAAAATTTTTATTAGAATTATATGATGTATTTAAATTATCTGTAAATCTATTACGTAATATTTCTATTTCTATTTCTAATTTTGTAGATTTATTTTCTAATTCTAAATTATTTTTTTCTATATTTTCTGTTAAAAATAGTATTATTTCAATATTAACATCATTATATAATTTTTTAAAAGACGGAACTAAATTTTTAACACATCTATATCGAACTAAATCTATATCTTCAAATAATAAATGATTTTTGGGTAAAATTTCAATAATATAATCATCATCACCAATTTTTGAGAATATTTTATCTTCCATTAATAATTTATAAGCACTTTCATATACATCATAATATTCTTCACTCATTATATGCATAGTTTTTCCGTTTATAGGATGAATTTCAGGATTTTTATACCATTTTTTTAAATCATCCATTGAATTAATTATATTATATTTTTGTCTTTCTGTTTCCATTACTTATAAATAATAAATATTATTATTAATAATAAAAAAATAAAATTATATTATTGTAGACTTATTAATAATTAGAATATGATTTTGGTGTATGTAATGGATTATATTAAGATATAGTATGTTGAAATGTATTTTTAGAAGTAGTTTTTGCCAATTTAGCAGGTTTTATAGAAGTAGTTTTTTTAGTTGGTTTAGTTGATTTTATAGAAGTAGTTTTTTTAGTAGATTTTATAGAAGTAGTTTGTACTGAATTATTAAAAAATTCTTTAGCATATAATTTATATATTTTGTTAGATGGCATTTTTATATCAATTCTTTTTACTAAATTTAATAATCCTTTTTTAATATCATCATAATATATTAGTTCAGAAGAAAAAAATGTATTAAGTTCGGCATTATTAGGTTTTGGTAATTTTATATTAGTTTTTTTTGATAATGTTTTACTCATAATATAACTCTAATATAATATTATATTTTATTTATATTTTACTACATTTAATTTTTGCAAGTATTAAGTAAAATTATTATATCTGAAATATATTTAGATGATTATTGAATTATTTATAATATCAATAATTATAGGAATTTCAATAGGAATCATAGGAAGCGGTGGTAGTATATTATTTATACCTGCCCTAATGTATTATAATTTGACTTTTCAACAAGCAGTAGCTATATCTTTATTTCTACATAGTATTCCGAATGCGTTACCGGGACTATATTTATATTATAAAAAGGGTCATTTTGATTTTAAAGTTGCAGCAATAGTAACAGCAGGTTCTATTATAGGTATAACGATAGGTTCGTATTTTGTTATAGAAGATTATATTAATATTAAAATATTATATAGAATTTATACTTTTATTCTAGCTTTAACTACGATATATATGTTATATTATTATTGTTAATATAAAATACTCTCTAAAAAAATAAAAATTGATATAAACAATTAAATATATATAACTTTTAACAAAGTATATATTATGAATACCAACGCTCTAAATAACAATGTCCCCCCTAAAAATCTTAAAGAATTAATTATCAATACTTATTATAATTCTCACGACAATAATAATACAAATTTTACGAATGTTACATATGCAAATACTTTGATTAGTTTATTGAAAAAATATCACTTTTGGCCTAATATCAAAGTTAAGAAATTTAAAAACAACGACGATTTAATTCTTCTTCATAATAATTATAAAATGGGTGCTATCGTAACCGATTATAAAGAACTTTATGAAGAATGTAGAAGTATTGTTTTAGATTTTACTTTGTCGTGCAATAATAATATTGTTGTAACATATGCTAATTCTATTCCACGCAGAATTAGTTATGAAGAATACAAAACAAATCTATATAATGAAAATGATAAATATTATGAAGCATATGACGGAACTATTATTACTATTTATAATTATAAAAATAAATGGTATTTCGGTACTTCAAGTTGCCCAGATGCAAATAGTTCAAAGTTTTCACACCCTACTAAGTCGCATGGATTAATGTTTGACGAAGTCCTTTATAATTATTATAGTAAGAATCCGGAAATAGTTAATAGTTTTGCTGGACTAACACAAGAAAATATTTCACAAAAACTTCGCGAGATGTTTGTATCTAATCTAAATATTGAAAATGCATACGAATTTGTTTTAATTCATAATGAAAATAAGCATATTGTAGATTATTCTAGTATTCTAGGTGAAAATTATAAAGAATTGGTACATATCAATACTAAAAATAGAGTAACGCTGCAAGAAGATAATAATTATAGTTCAACTATTCAAAATCTTGCTAATCTTGGTGTTAAGTATGCTACAATTTTCAATAATATCGCTGATGCTATTAATTATATCAGTAATAATATTACATATGGTGTAATTATTAAACATACTATTGAAAATGGAAATACTAAACTATATAAAATTTCTTCAAATTATATTAATCATCGCGAAGAGACGGACCCTTGTCATCCTAATATTTGGATGAATATTCTCGAAGTCTATATGAAAAATAAGCAAGATTATACTATTAAAGATTATATTGCTACATACAATCCAAATATTCAACTTCCTATTGATAATAATGGAAAAGAAATAGATCCAACATATCTAGTTCATACTATTATATCAACTATTAAAGATAGTTTGTATAGTTATTACAAATCAACTACATCTTATAATCCAAATTATAAGAGATATAAAATGATTAAGGAACTGGATAAACAATTTGCACCTATTATTCAATATCATTTGGCACAATTGAGAAATCTTCAAACTAATATTTTCAGCAAAAAACTAATTACGCCTTCAAATATTTACTATTATTTGTGTCAATGTAATGATGTCAAAAATATTAAAACACTCATTCAGTTCTTTGCATCTAACTCAATTAACGAGATGCCGCCTCGGACATCAATGTGTTTTGCTATTATGAATAGTCTAATTTCATAAATCTAAAAATCTATTAATTATAATAGAAGAATATAAAATATGTATAGTACTTATTCAACCCAAGCGTGGATATATATTATTATAAGTATAATATTAACATTAATCTGCATATCATTAAATGTCTATGTCCAAGGTATTGGATTATATTTATTATTATATATACTTTTTATATTTATAATATTTATAACAGCATATAATATTACATGTTTAACTAACGGAAATTGTAATGCATGGAGTTGGATAATAAGTTTATTATCACTACTTCCTATGATATTAGTAACAATAATTTTAATTATAATAGCAATGTCTAAATAATAAATATTTTTTATTTTTATAAATAATTATTTAATATATTTAATAATATAAGATGTCTTCCTCTAATATAACTTTTGATTGGTATTATGATAGTCGTGAAAAATATATATACTCTGTAATGAAAGATAATGATGTAATAGTTGGAGAATTTAGTCTAAGCGTTGCTAAAAATATACCTTATCAATTGAGAGTAAATATAGATGAAAAATATCAAGGAAAAAAATATTCTAATGTATTATTAGAAAATTTTTACTATTATATATATTATAATTGGAATAATAAAAAAGGATTATATATATTAACGGATAATAATAGATCATCAAGACCTTGTATAGAATTAGATCCAGATATGCTAATATATATAGATTCTGATGTTAGTGCAAATAAAAGTGGTCCTTCATTTTGGCGTAAAATAGGAATGACACCTGCGAGATATGCTTCAAAATCTTATTATTCACAAAGAAAAGTAGATTCATACGGATATGAATTATCTATAACTTTACGAGATTTATTAATTCAAATCAATAAAAAAAATTAATAATATATTTAGGGTTAATTATTTTTTTATTTTTGCAAAATATGTTCTAACTATATCTAAAAATATAAAAAATTGATAAAAATGCTGTTTATATAAATTGACAACTTAGCATGTCCCGTTTCTACCTTAATGATGACATTGAATATGTCATGCGCAAAACCACAGAAATTTACAAGGCATATATGGCAGATAATACTGCTATCCGCGATGAAGATGTTTATTGCGATATCTCAAAAAATGAAGAAGAACAGAACAATATTTGCAATGATCTATACACTATAGATAGTGCGTGGATGGAAATGGAATATTATGGTAATAGTAATCCTGAATATTATGATAACTTTGCTAATGATTCCGGTGAAAGTGCTCTACTTAAAGAAAGTGATTATGTAATATTTTATTTGGGAAAAAATTACGTAGATACTTTGAATGGCAACAGAAATCGTCGTTGGATTTATGAAGCTGAGCTATCTCAATTGAAGGAAAAACTATTGAATAAGAGAAAGAAACTTCAGCGCATTCTCGTTGATAGTCAAGTATCGGCTGGAATAGCTATTGCAAAAATGAAAATGTAATTAGATAATATCGAAAAATAAAAAATATATAATATATTTTTTTGTTTAATTTGATATATATTATTAGAGAATATGACAAGTAAAGACGTGTCTTCCATAAAAAACATATGTACAGAAGAAAATAAAGCTATATGTGAAAGTAAAGGTAAATTATGTAATCCAAACAGCAGGTATAGAAATAATTTTTGTTTTAATAATACAGAAATAAATCATAAAAAAATAAAAGATTTTAATGATAAGCTAATAAAATTACAGACACAACAACATTCTCCCATCTCAAGAACATCTCCTAATATTCAAGAGACTTATAATGTCATTAAAACTAAAAAAACTATATTGGATTTTATTAAAGAATTAGGAAAAAGAAAATATAAAACAGCAAAGGAGGTTATTGAAAGTATTTTTAATAATGATGATGGCAATGAAATTGCTAAAGAAATAGATAATAATAAATCAAAAAATTTATAAAAATTATTAATTAAATTCTATTACATAAAATGTAAATTATAATAAATAATTATACTATTACGAAATGCCTATATACTTGTCAAATTTAAATCAAATTTGGTATTATTTTAGGAAACCCACCTTTTCAATACAAAGAACCTCAAAATAAAAAATCACAAACAATATGGCATTTATTTATTAAAAGGTTTTATGAAGAATTATTAAAAGATAAGGGTTATTTGTTATTTGTCCATCCATCTGGATGGAGAGATATAGATGGTGATTATCGTGAAATATTTAATTATATAAAAATTAGCAATTTAATTTATTTATCAATGAATAGTTTTACACCCTTGAAGATTTAGAATGGCACAAAGTTCTGTAAAAAAATATTCATTACATGTTTATTACTTTGTGTCTTCAAGGAAGTATCAAAAATTTTGATACTTATATATCATTGT
>Ga0129333_10000693_pt1 | contig 28913 bp, 4 predicted proteins | sample CPB6_08_DNA_FD_94474 | JGI IMG/M metagenome (GOLD analysis project Ga0129333, IMG submission 94474) | Freshwater to marine salinity gradient microbial communities from Chesapeake Bay, USA - CPBay_Sum_0.6_0.8_DNA | ecosystem: Environmental > Aquatic > Marine > Coastal | place: USA: Chesapeake Bay... | reverse complement strand
CTGCATACTAGTTTTGTACATCCCGCACGTGCGGGATTAAGCGCGAGGGAGGAGTTTTCTTCTCCCTCGCAACAAAAACAAAAATGATCAAACTCAAGGTTCCTACCGAAAAGCGTTTTTTCTTTAAGCAGAATGAGGAAGGCGATGCGTTGATCGACGCAACCGCAGACGATCATGAGGGTTTTGTCGCGTTCAGACAGGCGACGACCGGTGAAACGGAAACGCGCACCGGCCTCACGCAGAACAGAAAGTGGCGGCAGGAAGACGGCAGCATCACGCTGTATGACGATTTCAACGCCGATTTTCTGGCCCGCACGGAAGTGCGTTTGACGCTGACGGGTACGGACATTGAGTTTCCGGACGGCTCGCAGTTGATCTTTCAGGACGGAAAGGTTGTCAACGAAAAGCAGTTCAACAAGTGGTGGAACATGCTGCCGCCAAAGTGGGCGCGCACTATGCATCGAAAGTGCTTGGAAGTAAATCCGCTTTGGGACATGTCCAAAAGCGACGACGCTGATTAGCGAGCTCGAAAAAGAGTGCGACGATTACTTTGAAGGCACGCTTTTGTCTGGACTCACCGACTACACCATGGTCGGTGAGCCGGACGAAGAAAAAGAACAGAAAGAGCCTCCGGGGGAACTTCAGATGCTGTGGATGACCAAGTCATACAGCAGTCTGCCCTGGAAGGGGGGACTAATGGATCAGCCAAGTTTTTTGATGATTTGCATGAATGTGTGCCAGACATCAGAAAACAAGGCGGAAGAAATAAAGCGACGTATTTTGGAGGCAAAACAAAATGACAAATCCAGATGAATTTGAGTTCCAGCATCCAAATGCGTTTCGCGCCGCTGTTAACGTCTTGAGAATAGACGAGGTTTATAGAGGAGGCAATCCTGCAAAAAAAGAATATGCAGAAAAAGCCCGTAGCGACTTGATACGTAACTTTACAAAGGAAGAAGGAGAGGAGTACTTAAATTGGGTAAAAAACCATTACTCGTTTTTAAATCCCAAAATGCCAAAACTGGCAAGATTTTCTTCTTCTCCTCCGCCGGCGTTTGTTTCTCCTGACCCAACAACGGGAATTCACTCTTCCGTTCCGCCTTCTTCGTCTCCAGTGTTGACTCCGCCTGCAGGTGGAAACAGCGCCCCGCCGCCGCCCGCATTTGGATCTGGCGGCTCTTCGGGCGGATCCGGTCAGCCTCCCGTCTCTCCTCCACCGCCTCTTTTGCCGCCAAATCCAGGAAACTCAAGTGGAAGCGGTTCCGGGCCCCGCAAGCTGCGCATCAATCAGGCCGTCAACCACAAACATCTGTCCGCCGTTGAGCGCGACATTCTGGACCGCGTCAACCAGCAGATTGGCCCCAATTTTGAAGCCAGAATTGTGCTTCGCCCCAGTTCGACGCGCGTTGAGGTGGGGTCAGAAAAGAAAGACGAGAAATATTCCGCTCCGGGATTCAACAAGATGATTGACACCAGCGCGGTAAGAAATTTGCGCGAAAAAGTGCTGGTCATTACCGAGGTCAACAGCGATGGCAGACCGCAGCGAACGCCGACGTATTTCAAGATAGAAACATCAAACGTCATGGGGCCGGATCTGCGCACGGGAAACTTGAGCGCGCATCACGACCTGGTGGCCGTGCAAAACGTCGTTATGGTGCCAACGATGATTTTGAACGACACAACGCGCGGCGCACTTCCTACAATTGCCGACGCGCGCTCAACAAAAACCGGAGACCGGTACCTTAGCTCGGCCGACGTTGCCGTGCGCACTATTGTTGGATCAATTAAGCATCAATCAAATTCCACAATTCACGATCGATTCAACGAACTGACGCAGCATTTTCCTACCATTTCGCCGGATTATCGCGGCCTTACTCAGCTGGCCGGTCCGCACCTGGACCCCAACCAGAGAAAAATGGCGGCAGGCCTGACGTCGTACGTCAGTTTTGAGCGCGGCCCCCACATGCAGCAGTCCGCCTTTGAAAAGCTGACTTCTCCGGAGTGGATGTCAGAATCCGGCTACATGGAAGGCGCGTCAGCGTCTACGCACGCCGGATACACCGCGCGCGAGCGCAGGCACGTATCGTCCAAAGACGTGGTGCTTGCCATTAACGCTGCCGCTAACATGCAAGGCGGCATGCGCGGCACAGTTTCGCTTGGATTTGACAACGAAGGCAATCCGTTGACGTATACGTCAATGAAGATTGATGAAGACAAGTATGCGAAAAAATCGCAAGACGATCGCCTGAAATACGCTGCTGGTCAAATTCACAAAAGAGAAGCCGTTGCGCAGCGACAAGGCATTATTCCTTTCAACACTAGTCCGTTGGTTTCATCGCAGTATCGAGAAAACATTGGATTTGTTCCTCAGGAAGGATTTGCAGGCGTGTTGATGCTGGGCTCCAAGGTAATGTCTCCCGGCGGCGTAGACGAATCGGGAAATCCTCTTCCGGAATACGCGGCGCAGATTGATCCAGTCGGAAGCGGCGGCATGGTGGGCAGCACCGATGCCTATCGCATGCGCGGCAACGCTTCTTTTGCAGACGAAGTCAACGTGATGCCAAAATCGGCCAACATACGTGATTTGCGAATTGTAGCTGGCCGCCGGTCAATCATCCCGGCGTCTGGCGGCACCGTTGCTACATGGGGCAAAAACGTAGACAGCGGCGAAGTGATGGAAAGCCGAATGCCATCTATGGGCAACCGCGGCGGCGTGCGCGTGACTGGCCACATTCTTTCGTTTGGCAACGACGAATTGTCCGCACGTCACATTCGCGACTTGCTGCAGGATCCAGAGTGGACGGTTGAAAAAATCCATAGGCTTATCAAAGACCCAAGCAGCACCGTTCGCGGCACCGAGAATTTCAGCAAAAGAATCGAAATTGAAAAGCGAGCTATTGATGCGCTAAACAAAATTCAAAGGCAGGACATTCAAGATCGCTACGCCGCCATTGACAGAACCGGACTTTCCCCGCAGGAAATTGCCGATCTGGAAAAGGAAAAGCAGCGCGAGATTCGCGGCTCAATCATCAAATACGACAAAAAAGCAGTAGGCGGCAAACGCGCAGGCACGGCGCTGATCAGCTCTACGTCATACATTCAGCTGCCTGACTCCATGAAAGGCGGCGGGTTCAAAGCCATGCTTGGCCACGTTGAAACCGACCCGCGCTCGCGCCAGATTCTAAAGTCGCTGATTGGCAATCGGAACCCGGAAGAGATTACCGAAAAAGAAATTAACGAAGTCATTCTCCCTCGCTTTGTCAGTGAAATGGGATTGCGCGAGGGGCGAAGCCAGCATTTGTCCGACGAAGCACTGCAGAGCCTGGTAGGCAATCAAGTGAAAAACATCCTGTTTGGCAGGGGTTGGCAGGAAATGCGCACGCAGCAAGACATGCAGGAGATTGATCAACGCAACATTTCCGATGCGCAAAAAAACCGGCTGAAAAGCATTGTCAAAAAGAAAACGCGCGCGCCGCTGGTGCCGGTGCTGACCATGACGCACGACGAAATTAAGTACACGCGCGATTTGCACTTACGCACTCTGCTTACGTATATGCAGCACAGCGCGCCAGACTCGGCCATTGGCGCGGGCAAGGCGCCCAACAGCGAATTTGCACGTCATGTGGAAGCTATGGGGCGCATGATTCGTGCAGAATACGCTACGCCGGAATCCAAGGCAACGGGAATGGACCTGGAGCGCGAAATCGAGGAAAACATTCGCTCGCTGGGCGGAACGCAGCAGGAAGCCGAGCAGGCGTTTGAGCGACGCTACAAGGCGTTTGCCAATATTGTCGACAACGCCATGGACTACGGCGGCCGGCCGTGGATTTTGACATCTTTCCCGCATGTAAACGCCGAACCAATGGGCACCACCAACATGGTGAATGCGCCGTTTATGCGAGCGCTGCTTAAGTCCGCCCCGGAACTGCGAGACTACCTGAGAAAAAACTCTACGGCCGCGCGAAACATTTCGCAGATGCTTGCTCCGGAAGCGTGGGGAAAAGACGAGATTGTTGACGTTGAAGCGGAAGATTTGAAGCACCTGATTCCGTCCACTGCGGCATCGGACGAATACGAACGATTTGAAGCGGTCAAGCGAATTTACGACAGTGCAAGAAAGCGGGAAAACAAAACCAAAGACGCAGCAATGCGTTTGACTGTTGGCGTAGACGCCGATGGAAATAAAAAACAGATCGTCCTGGCGTCTCCGCATGCGTTTGCCAGCTTGGAACGATCCGATCCGGGCACTACGTTTACGCGCATTGTTGAAAAAGTACAAAACCCGGGCTCGCGCGCTTCCGGTACTTCCACTATTGACGAGCTGGAAAATATTCACCGCAAAGCAGTGCAGCAGTACGCGCAATCTGACGCCGGCCAGAAAAACATGCAAAACTTTTCAGGCGGTGGCCTGAATGCCATGGCGTTGCGCTACATCTCCAGTCCGTCAGCCAGCCCGGGCAAAGTTTTGGTGGGAAAACAAGACATTGAATCCGTTGCTTCGGGATTTGGACTGACCGCCAAGGCGCTTGTTAAGCGTATGCGCGCAGGTCAGAAATTCCATGTGTATGTGCAGCGCTATCCGCAATCGGAGGGAAGCGGCGCGTGGTACGAACTGGAATACCGCAAAGATTACAAAGGCGCAGTCGCCGTGCCAACCGAAGCCAACTCTCAATTTGCCGGCGACGACGACGGCGATCTGGCCAACTTCATGGCTGGTTTTCGCGGCGTCACCTACAAAAAGGACGGCAAATGGCACAACGAGTTTGTCCCTCTGCCGGGCGTGGAAAGCGCAGTCATTGAGCAGGGGTCGCCCAAGTTGACGGCGCTCAATCGATTTGCGTCATTTTATGGCTTTCGTGAACTGGGCAGCCGCGTCAAGGAAGCGCGCCTGATTGTTGAAAAGTACATGAAGGACGAGCTGGAGCACACGCAGGAGTTTCAAGATCATCTTGCGGCTCAGTACGGCAAAATCGACGCGGCAAAAGATCCGGAGACGTACCGCCGCGCATTTGAAACCGAGCGAGATCGACGCACTGTAGACGCCCTGGTGTCCGGGTTTAACTTTGTCAGCGATGCCACCAACCGCGGCTACCACGTCAGCAAACTCAACCTTGAATTTGCCGGCAAGGAGCAAAACACGCAATTGGACGCAGAGACCAAGATGATTCCGGTTCGTCCCGGAGAAAACAAGTCCGTGCGCTCCAGAATCCTTGCCAATGCGCTTGGGCAGCAGGCCATTGCCGTCAAGCCGCAGATTTTGGCGCAGCAGTCGGCGGAAGAAGGCGCTGCTAAACGGGACATGGGCATTTACACCATTGTCAAAAACCTGCAGTACACCGCGGAAACACCAGAGCATCTGGCCGCCATCGAAAAAGCATCGTTCAACTTGTACGGAGAAAACCTTCTGGCACAGCTTGGCGAATCCATTCGCCCGCACGAAAATCCGTACGCATCTTCGTCTTCCCAGGCGTTGTCCAACCTGGACTGGGTGTATCAACGCGCACTGGACATGTTGCCCAAGCATCAGCAAACCAAGGATTTTGCCAAAAGCTTTTTTGTTTCTGACATTAACACCACAGAAGATTTGTTTGAACGCAAGCGCATGACCGAAGAGCTTCTTTCGGCGTTTTTGCAGTCAGAAGAAGTTACTCCAATTGCCATCGGCGCTTCATTTGCCCGTCGTGGCAACGCAGAACAAATTGAAAAAATTACAAGCATTGCCGAAGACATCAAAAGAGAAATTGCACAAAAGCGAGAAAGCGGCAAACAGGTTACGCACAAGGACCTGATGTCCGACGCGCGATTTCGAGGCATCATTGAAGGACGCGGCTACGACACCACTGCATACGCGCCGGATGCGGACAGCCCTGTTGTTGCCACCATTACGCAACAGGCGTACATCAATACCATTGCTCGTATCAACAAGGATGGATACGAAAACCTGAACCTGGATCAGAAGAAAAAGATCAACGAAGCGCTGCAGCAGCACCGCGAAAGAATTCGCACGCAGCCCGGCACGTTTCGCAGGGATTGGGAAATCGTCTCATCTATGTCAAGAGAAAAGGATCCAACCGGGTTCTGGTCGCAGGCGGTTCAGGCCGCAGGCGGGCTGAAAAATCTGGAAAACATGGATCCGATTACGCTGGCCAATGCACTTGGCATCAAGGTGGAAATTCCAGAAACGGAAAACCCGCGCAACAATCAGACAAATCGCCGCATTGCCGATCTGGACAAGCTGATTCAGGATCCAGTCGGCGAATTTGCGCGCATGACGGGCATTTACAGCGGCAGCATTAACGACAAGATTTCTCTTGACGAAGAAAGGCAAAGCCTGTATCGCCAGGCCATGGGCAGTCCGGAGCAGGCGCTGCCAGGCGGCATAATTGTAGAAGGGCCGCAGCGCGGATTTAACGCGCGCGCTTCCAGCATCGAGTCCATTACCAGTTTCCCGGACTCCCCAGCGCATCAGGACCGAGCGAAATATCGCATGGGCGGCTCAGGAGCCAACGTATACAAAACAGGCTCGGTGTTTGAGGTGATTAACCAAATGGCCGTTGACCTTTTGGCCGGAAACCGAAAAAACACCATACATTTTCGAGACTCTGATTTGCCGCACGGTATGAACGTACTAAGCTTGGGCAAGAACGAGTACACAATGTTGCAGCAGACCAACCGGGCCATGCGCAGCGGCAACACATACGAAGAAGAGCTGAAGAAGATGATGCAGGAGTGGAATCTTCCCAATTCGTCTGCAGCTTTCCTGCACATGAGCGGATTTGGCCTTTCGGCGGTAGAAGAGCAGTCGCGCGTGTTTTTCAGCGGAACTCCGGACTTTTTCAAAGCTTCATGGAAACCTGTTACGGACGACAAAGGCAACGTCATCGATCGGCAGTTTAGTCTCAGCGTATATGACGCCAAAAGCACCAGCCTTGGCAAGGCATTGAAAAACCTCGGCTTCAGCATCGACGACGTCAACAACATTAGCGAGGACAAAATCAGAAACGCTGGCAACTCCGCTGATTTTGGCGTGTATTCCGGCCAGCTCTCCTCATACGTTTTTCTTGCAAAAGAAATGGCCAAGGAGATGCGCGACGAAGCCGGTCGTGCGGTTGTGCGTGCAAAGCTTAAGGGCATGAAACCGGACACCCCGCCTCCGCCGAGCGAAATCGAAGATCCGGCAACCGGTGAGACGCAGGACCAGTACAAGTTTACCGGATCGTTTGACGAGCTGGACATTAACGGGATCAACGTAAACTCGCGTTACGCAAAACACATCAACCAGCTTACCGAAATGCTGCAGGAACAGAATGTAAATCTGGTTGACAAAGACGGCAGCGCAATGACGCACCGCCAGATTGCCATCAACATGATGGAGGCGATGGCTGCCGGAAGAATCGAAGAAGGCGGTGTCATTATCAAGAATGACAAAAACGTCATCAACACGGGAGTAATTAACAGCAGCGCAAGCAGTGATCTGAGGGTGCAGACAATGTTCAAGGGCGCTCAAATGGTGCTGTCTTCGCGTCGTCTTCCCGCCACCGGGGACAAGTCGGTGCGTTCTATGCTCAGGAAATTCCCGGAAAAAGCCAGAAAGATGGCTGCTTCGGAATCAAGCCTGGCTGCACTTGGATTCATGTATCACGCCGTTGGGATTGCGGCCATGAACAAAAACGAACTGCTCGGCAGAAACCGGGAAACCGGAGAGCCGGAAAGCGTCAAGAACTACGCCGACATCAGCCCGCTGTTTGGCGTACTGCGCGAATCCACAGGAAAAGACCCGCTGACGATTGCCAGGGCCGCGTCCGCGCCTAGCATGTTTGACGACGAAAACGAGCCGTTGACGTCGTCGGGATACGCAAAGAGGTGGACGACGGAAGACGAGGAGGCCGATGAAACCGCTTCTGTCCTGGCTACGATGATGCAGCACTCTCAACTGGACGCGCGTCAGATTGCCTCCATGGAATACATTCTGCGCGGTTTTGCGAGAAAAACAAACCGACTGGGCGACACCTCGGTGCAGCGAGAGGGCAACGCTGTGGTTGGCCGGGATGCACGCGGCATTCGCGGCGGCTTCAAGTATTTGTTCGACAACACGGACAGAGAGTACGTTGCCTACAAAAACGCATCAGGAAAAAACGAGATGGCCGACGACATCACGCTGCGCGAAGCTGTTATCGGTGCTTCCGCGGATTTCTCCGGCGACGGCAAAACCGCGTTCATCAGCTCGGCCATTGAAGACAGATACATGATGCCAGACGGCACGCGAACCAACAAGCTTTCCTACGTCGCCACAAACGTCAGAGACGCCATTAACCCGCATTCCAGCAGCGCAGACAACGAAACAAACCTGTCCGAGCGATTTGCCGCGCAAGCAGGCGCAATTGAGCGATTGTACAAGGTGGCCGGCATTCTGGACGAGGATGAGTACAAGACGCTAACCAGGCTGGACAACCCGTCTCCGAGCGGCGTTGCGCTTCAAGAGCTGATTCACGGTCGATCGTTGAGTCTGCAGCAGCGCCTGATGGATCGCCACCGCTCCAACTACGAATCAATTGGTGAATCCTCAATAAGCTTTGATTCCGGAAACATGGTCGGCTACGACCGCAAGACCGGTCAGATCGGCATTCGCGACGAATACGACGAAAACAAAGTGACGGCGTTCCGATTGAATTCGCGCATGTTTTCCATCGGCGGCATGATGGAGTCGGCGCAGACCGTCATCACGCGCATGGCATTTGCCTCGCTGCAGAACATGAAAGCAGTTGAGAAGGGAAGGCCGTACTGGACCAGAGACCTGGACAAGCGGGACAGCAGGCAGACAATCACTGCAGAGGCGATGTACGCCATGCTGAATCCGGACAGCGACAAATCACGGCAAAAGTCTGCTTACGAAGTCGCCATGCGCAGGCAGGGTTTTGGCGCAAGACTGAAGGAGCTTGCCAAATCGTTTGTTTCAAGAGAAAAGCACGTCTACAAGTCTAAAGATTTTGCGCAGATGCCCAAAGGCGGCGCAGGCGTCAACGACACGGATTTCTGGTTTCAAACGCCGGTTGTCAATCAGTATTCCGGCGTGTCGGCGTTCAAAACGTCTCCCGATCACCGCTCGTGGTTTTACACCCACCACCTCAAACCAATGCATGCCATTGTCAAAGGCCTGATGAAGGAGGGCGTCAGATCCGGTCAGTGGAAGAAAGAAGACGTTGATGAAGAAATCGTAATGGGCATGCTGATTACGCACGACCTGATGAAAGCCAGAACGACGCGAAAAGACATTGCTAAAAAGGCGCAGGAAGAAAAGGAAGGCCGCAAATACGATCCGGAAGAGGACAAGTCTCCCGCCGCCGAAATGCTTAAGAGCATGGGCATCTCTGAGGAAAAGGCCAATCGCGTTGCGAAATACCTTACGCTGATGGACAGCGTCAAGGATCCAGAGTGGTGGAAAGACGTCGTGGACAAGGACGGCAAGGTCAGCATGACGTCTGAAGAAAAGGTCAAGGCGCTTCCTCCGGAGGTGCGCCTGATGTCCACAACGGACGCCATGTCCCATCGCACCGGCGGCGTGCACGGATTTTTGAACATCTTTAGCCGCATCACTAATCTGATAAAAGACAAGTCCAGCACGCTTCAAGAAATAGTGGAATCCAACGCCAAAAAATCCAAAAAAGACTCCAGAAAAATTCTGATGGATGTCGGCGTGAGAAAAAGAGACAAAGTTATGGAGGACGCGCGGGAAGCATACGATCCCGTGCGCCGCGAGACGTTTGTCTCCGGATTTGCCACAAAATACGTTCATGGACTGATTGAGAAATTTGGCGACGAAGAGACGCGTTCGTTGTTCGACCTGGCCAAAAACGCTTTTGGAGACAAAAGTAGATTCTCTACGATTGACCCAAAGACCGGCGAAATGCAGCCGTTTGACCACAAGGGCAAAATGCACGGCGGGCGCATTCGCAAAGACGACATTGACATTGTCGGCGAGGTGGAAAAGGAATCGGTTTTCTCAAAAGAAAACGGCGAAATGATTGTTGAGCCCAACGCAAACAAGGGCAAGAAAGAGACCGTTGGAGAGTTTGGCCAAGAGATTATCTCTCCCGGAGAAGACGGTGAACTGTACGTTGCTCCCAACAGCGCAATAAAGCGCCGCGATTCTGAGCAGTATCAGTCAAGCGTTCGATCCGAGCAGGACAAAGCATTTCAAAATTCAAAAATGTGGAGGCCAAATCGCGCAGGCCCCGGAGGAAGAAATAAAATCTTTGATATAGATCAAGAGATATCAATGTACGGCTGGGGCAAGTTTGGATTTCTTGTTCCGTTTGGCGGTTTTAGATCTGCCTCTGAAAGAATGCTGAATATAAGAGTAAACGAATCCGGAGATGATGAACTTGATTACATGGATCTTGTCTGGAGATCTTTTTATAAAGGGCAGAAAAAAACAGGCGGAAATGCAATAGACGTTGCAAAAAAGTATTTCGGAAACATGGTTTCTGGAATTGCTTTTTCTCACGAAATTCCGGATTTTGAAATAGAAGAGCGAAACGATGGAAGCTGGTCGGGAGGATGGAAAAAAGACGACAAAGAGAATTTTGTTTTTGACCAGGATGGAAAGAAGGTGCAGGAGCACAACATACTGGTTAAATCAGGAAACCTCAATTCGCTAGACGCTTTGTTTACTACATTTCATGAAATAGGTCATTTTTCAAGATGGAAGAGGGAGGGGCATGGAGAGGGCTCAGAGAAAAAAATACGCGACTGGAGGCTTGCAGGAAGAAGAAATGATTACGCAAGAGTTTTGCATGATGAAGCCTCTGCTTCTTTGTATGCGCTAAAACATCTTAAAAGAATTCTTTCCAAAGATCAATTTTCCGACGCTCAGCAGATTGCGGTGACGTCTCTTTTGTCGTATGAAAAAACATATCCGGGTTTTGTTTTGCCTGACAAGATAAAAACAAAGCATTCGCCAAGAGTTATTCCTGTATGGAAGCCAAACAGCAAAATCATGGAGCAAATCCATGGATCAAACTGGCTTTCTGATGGATTTTTTGAGAACTCAGAAGGAAAAAAAACCTCAAAATCGATTTACAGGGGATGGATGCCTGGATCTGATTACGGTTTTTATACAAAAAAACAAATAGAAGAAACCTTTTCAAAGTACGGTTATGCCCGCGCTCAGGGCGGGCCAGTTGACAGCGGATCAAGCTACTTTGTCGGCGAAAATGAGGCGGAACTGTACAACAGTGCCGGCTTGAACAGGATGAATCGCCCTAAGGCGCACGAGCCGGAGTTTGGCAATCCTCTTTCGATGGGATGGGCCACGGTTGCCGGATACCGCGCCAGCGCAAACAAAAACAGCGTCCGTGATGGGGCGGGCTGGAAACTTCATCTTGCCGCCAAAAAAGAAAACTATGCCGCCGTCGACAAGTGGCTGTGGCACAACTCGCCGTATCACTATAAGCTCCTTGCCGGCGGCACTCCGCAGGAATCCGATTTCACCATCTACGCAGGCGCAAAAGACCGCGCAACGGCAATGGCCAAAAAGATCAAATCCAGCTTGTCTTCCCTGCTGCTGTTTCCCGGCAGAGCGGCAAGCAAGTTTGGGAGCGACCGCCTTGTCAATGAAGTCGTCAGCATGAGATTTGACCCGATCGAGCTGCCAGGCCAGGGCGGCGAAGCGGCAATGGGAGAAACGTGGTTCTACGGCAGAAACGGCATTCCGTACGACATCAGAGGAAATCAGATTGCAAGCCGATACGCCAGGCTTAAGCTTGGCATCGGAATGCCAAAGGGCTCGGCGGAAGAGCTCCTTTCTCTTGAAAAAGAGATGGACGCCTACGACGTTGAGCAAGAAAAGTATCTTGCCGAAAAGTTTCCCGGCATATACGACTCTCTTGTCGAAAAAATCAATAAAACAAAAGCGGCGAATGCGCTTTGGTCTCGCGCCCATGGCGGCCCTGTGGAAGAAGGCAAGTCTTACGTTGCAGGAGAAAACGCAGAAGAAACATATGAATCAACGTATTGGGATGAACCGGAAAAGCCCGACGAAAAAGGCCTGGAAGAAAAAACTCAAAAAGAGCAATACGAAAAAATAGGATTTGGAAATTTTCAATCTGTTTCTGAGCGTCTTTTGTCGAGAAAGGCTCCCTTGATTTCTTCTTCTGTGTCTTTTGGAAACGTGGGAGGCATGATTGACTACCTGAGATCCGGCCTTAGTACAACAGATCTAAACTTTGACGTTTCCGAATTTATTCAGGATTTTGTTGGCAAAAGAACAGAGCCTGGCAAAAAAAGGCTTCCTGTAATATACGGCAGGAGCTCCGGTTCTTACTTGCCAAAGATTCATTTTCCTGCCAGCCTGTCGCTTTTGCGCTATAAAGAATATAGGGAAAATCCTGCAATATGGTTGCCTGCTAAAGAAAACAATCTGAGGCTTCTCACTACATTCCTTCACGAATACGGGCACCATGTTCATTACACAGAAGCAGACAGAGCCGGCAAGAGAATATCTAGGGGCACTTTTTACAGCACTATGAGAAACGAGGCGTACGCAAACAGGTACGCAATGGATCAGGTTTCTCTTCTTGTTAACAAGGGGATTTTGTCAAAAGACGACAAGGAAAAGTCTTTTGACGCTTACCTTGCCTATTTGTTTAGCTACGAACACGGGTTGAAGAAAAGAGACAAAAAGGGATATTTGTCTCTTGCCAAAGACAACTTCAAAAGACTTTTGAACTTTTCGAACAACGATTTTACCGGAAGGGCTCATGGTGGCCCGGTAAAGGAAAGCGGATTTTATGTTGTAGGAGAAAACGACGAAGAGTTCTACAAAAAGGATGGATTTTCTCGCGCCAACGGTGGATCGGTGTCGTCCGAGTCCGGCAAGGAAGTGGGGTTTATCGAGCCCATTACGCCGCATCGAGCTTTAATTAACAGCAGCGAAAAAACAGACAAGGAAATTGTCGGAGAGTTTGGGCAGGAGATCATTTCGCCTGGAGAAAACGGAGAGCTGTATTCCGTTCCCAACAGCGCGGTTAGAAGAGAAGATTCTGAGCAAATGAAGGCAAACCGGAGAGCAAGAGACAACGAAGGGTTTGCTCGCGCTAGAGGTGGATTCTTTGGAAAAATCGGCGCACTTGTAGGTGAAGCAGGAAAGGAAATTGCTTATGAATCGACAAGCGAAGGGTATACAGGAAATCACTTTGAAAGGCTGAACAAAACCTATCAAAAGTTTTACGATTCTTTGTACGAAGAATCCGAGGATGAAATAAAGATAGGCCTCAACAAAACAGAGTCTGAAAAATCTCTTAGGAAAACCGCTTCTTTTATCGATTTTCCAAGAAGACGGGGTGATGAGAGGCCTTTAAACTACAGACTTTGGAGACGTCAAAATTATAAAAAAGGAGAAGTCAACCCAGGCTTTTCGTCTGACATCATTTCTGTTGTTAAGTCAAAATTCAATGAATTTGGAGTCGATTTGCCGGAAATCGAATACCGCGATCTTTCGAGCATACATGCTGATGGCATTTACAATCCTCGGCATTTAGATAAAGGCTCAGTCTATATACACAATAAATTTTCCAAAAAGCCCTCAATATACGGCCTTTTCACTACCCTGCACGAGTTGGGGCATTACTGGGATTTTGCGCGTCATCGTTTCGATTGGGAAGACCCTTATGTGTCGAAAAGAGACGCGGAAAACGTTTACAAAAAAGAAGTTCGAGCAAATGCCAGTGCGATTTTTAATGCTCGATATTTCTTGAAAGACAAAAAACATTTGGCCGCTTTTGATCAAAACGCCCTAGAAGCCCTGATTGAATATGAAAAGCACCTCGACAGCTACGTAAAAAACGGATATAGCTGGAAAGGAGTTGCCAGAGCAAGCGGCGGTCCGGTGGAGAGCGGGTCTTCTTACGTCGCCGGCGAGCTGGCAAAGGAGACGTATAAAGGGCCTGCCGTTTCAAGAGAAGGAGGCTGGGTCAAGGAAGACGGCATTGAAAGATGGGATCCGATCATTGGAGACGTTCGCCCTATAAGTCTGCAGGAGTACATGCGCGCTTGGAAACAAAGCGAAATCGGCTTTGCCACGACGGAAGATCAGGGAATTGCCCTTAGAAGAGGGCCTCGAAACCGATACGAAGACTCTTCTTCCGAGTGGAACAAAGCTGGGTATTTCCGATTCTGGGACCCGCTTCGCGCAGTCGGAGAAGTCGCAGGAATTGGCGCAAGAAGATTTGGCGCGCTGGCTTCCGTTCCCATTGGGTTTGGCGTTGGGTTTGGCATAGGGGCGTTCAACTTTTTTAAGGGGATTCGTTTTTCAATGCCTCAGGGAAAGGGATTTAGGCTTCCAAAAATTTCTCTGCCCGACTTTTCTTTTCGCCTGCCCGAGTGGTCTGGAGCAGAGACCGGCTTTGACAAGGGAAATAAAAGAGAGTTTTCTTTTTCTTTGCCAAAAATAAAGTTTCCCGAGTTCAATTTTTTCCCAGGTCCTGATCAGGACAAAAGGGCGTTGCATCGCGGCATGCTGCAGGATTCCTGGGACCTCAGCATGGAGAGGGACAGAAGAAAGGCAGAGCTTGCGCAGAACTGGGCGTCGCAGGTCGAGGGAATCGGAGCGCCTTACGACGAAGAGCTCATGAAATCGCAGGACGAAGAGTTGAAAAATCTGAACAGCTACGTCGACATTTCTCCGTATTTAAGAGAGCGATACAAGGACTACAGAAGATCCTCCGGAAAAAAGCAAGACGGTGTTGTTTCCTCCATTCTGGAAACCATTAACCGAGGCCTCAAGCCGGGAGCCAGATATGGCGAAGAAGACATTCGTGGGTTCATGGAAGTTGAAAGATGGAAGCGCGGAGGTGCGAGGACCGGCCTGATCGGCGGCCTTGTCGGAATTGGCCAAAACGCAGCGCGAGATTTTGCCGTGGACGCCGTTGATTTTGCAAAATCTGTTCCCGATCTGACGCGAAGAGTCGCCGGGTTTGCAAGAAAAGGAATTGATTCGATTGGAAATGCGTTCTCCAGTCTTAGAGAAAGAGTCGGCGAGCGGATTGAATCGTTTTCTTCTGGAATAAACGCAGCCTCTTCCAGAATTTTCGAAAGAATTTCGGGGGTTGCTGGATCGGCAATGGAGGCGGGAAGAAGAGCGCTGGGAACGGCGGAGAGCGTATTTGGAACCGCTCAAGATTTTGTTGGCAGCCTGGTCAAAGGATATTCTGCGCGTCTTGGCGTTGGCACCGAGAATCGCGGGCTGATTGGCGTTCTGGAAGATGGGTCGCAGGCAATTAAAGAGCGCTCTTTGAGAATCGCTTCTTTTGCGTCGGAAAAAGGAAGTCAGTTCCTTCAGGCGGGACAGGAGTTTGTACAGGATCGCCTTGGCGATCTAAGAAGATCGGAAGCCGGCAGGTTTGTCAGATCTGCCATCTCCGATGTGATTGGGCTTGGAAACAGGGTTGACGCATCCGTTTCCGCGTCCGTACGTCCTTTCCTGGAAAACGCCAGATATCAACTTAAATCTGCAAGAGAACAGGTTTTGGATGGCATCCAAAACAGAATAGGAATTATCCAAAAGGGAGTTGAAGACTTTCCGGTTGTTGCTCCTTTGATTGCTTCCGTTTTTGCTAAAAAAATAAGCAGAGATGTGTACAGGTCTCCTCTTGCTCGAGGGCTTCGCTCTGCAAGATCCGAAGTGATCGGCCTGAGCAACAGAGCCATTGCTTCGGCTAACGCTTCTTTTAACGCGTTTTTGATTACAAGCCGTATTCCTTCTCGTGCAAGATCCGCCGCGGATTTCTTTGAAAGAGCAGGCAGAGGAATTTTGAGAGCAAAAACCAATGTCGCTGAAGGAATCAGGGGTGGAATTCAAAGCGCTGACTCCGCAGTGAGAGCGACCGCTCAAAACATCTGGTACGGAAATGATTACCCCAACGGAAAGGAAGAAACGGTAGAAGGGTTCTTGAAGGTAAACAAGGCCCTGGAAGAAGCAAGGGAAAGAAAGGTTGAAATCAGCTATGCCGCCGGAGACGAATCCGGCACAAGAGTGCATCAGGTAGGACAGCACGATGACGCCGTCCAGTCCCTGGACAGAATTTCAGACTACGGATACGCCACAGACGGCGACATTGATCAGGCCATGGAGGCCATACAAAACAGCCCCTCCATGAGAGACGCCGGCATCACGCGAGAAGATGTTCGCGGATACTTCAACGCGAGGGCAATCCAGTCCAGGGGAGGCCTGAGGCAAGGAGGCCTGAGGGGCGTGCTGAGAGCAGCCGAGAACTACACAAGACAAGATATTCAGGCGGCAAAGGATTTTGGTTCTAGGGCGTATCAAGCCGCAGCATCTTTTGGGGACCGAGCGCTTAACACGGCCCTTGTTCCTGTAAATGGAGCAATCAACAGAATTGCAAGAGGCGAAGCGCCGACGTTTCAGGACACCACGGAATATCTTTCCAACAAAGAGTGGTTTGACGCCTCGGATGAATCCGATCTTCCAAGCCACATCAAAAACGCGCAGAGGTATTTTGCTGGAAAAACGGGCCTGATTGGGGCGGCAAGAACCGCGGCGCAGAGCGCCAGATCTCTCCTGTCCAGAGGGGCGTCCTTTGTTGCGCAGGCGGCGGGAAGAATCTTTCCTGTTGACGACGAAGCTCCGGGAACTTTGTATGGCCCGGAAGACGGCGAGCAGGGTTTTGGAGCCAGACTGGAAAGAGGGATGCAGAAGCTGCTCTGGGGAGAAGACACGGTTCGAGAATGGCGTCCAGGCGCATCCTACGGACAAAGAGGCGGAGAAACCTTTGCTGACAGATACCAGGAGGGTGGCGGGTTTTCCGGAGTTTTGGGCACGCTGTACAACGCAAAAGAGTCGTTTGCAAGCTCCATGTTTGGGAACAAGGGTTTCATGGAATATTTCATGGGCATAGACATCGTCAAAAAGGGTGTCAATGCCGCAAAAACCGCCGCGTTTTCCGCCATTGGAGCGGCAAGAATTGCCGGAAAAAAGGTGATGGATTCGGCGATTGGCCGGCCGCTTCGCGCCGTTGCCGGCGTTTTTGACAGAGCAGTTTTTGAAGCAAAAGGCGTGTACAGCGGCGTAATGGGAAAAAAGACGTACACCAGGTTTGGGAAGGGGATTCATTCCCTTAGAAGAAGATTTGGCCTCAAAAACGAAGGCGATTACCGAATCAACAGAAAGCGGGGAGAGACAAAGATATCCGCTATTGAGCGAGTTTTGGGAACAAAAGGGGTGGCGCTCAAGGACGCCACTTCAGAGCAGATGGATTGGGCGCGCACGGTTCTTGGCAGGGGAGGAGACCCGGACACTCCGTTTCCAGAAAGCAGACCTGCGGCTCCGGCCGCGGCAATTTCTTCTGAAGCAGACAAGACGGATAAAAGAGAGACGGCGGAAGAAGACGCCGCAAAATCTCTTGATTTGTTGGATGAAGAAGTGCCGGAAACCAGAGTGGACGTCATGGACGATGAAAAGACGAGCGCCAAAAGCGTTTCGGCTGGTCCGGACAAAACCGATGCCTCGGCGTCTGAAGAAGAATCAGCCGGCGACAAAGCGATGCAGGAACTGCTCGAAAGAATGTTCCCAGACGGATCACTGGGGACGGTGTTTAGCGGTCAGTTTGGAGGAGATGGATCTGAGGCAAAAACGGACGTTGCTCGAATTGTTCGCGCACAGTTGTTTGGCACCATGAAAACCGCCATGAAGATGGGCGGCGGCATGGGAGGCCTGCTGGGCGGCATGTTCGGCGGCAGTAGAAAAGGCGCAACCGGCAAATGGAAATTCTCGCCCGCAGCCATGCGCAGGCTGTTTACCAGAACAGTCAAGAACGACAAGGGCGTAGAGACTGTTGTTGCCCGCGACGATTTTGCCGACGCCGGCGGTTTGCTAAAGCTTCCAGGATGGAACAACGAAGAGATCACCAAAATGCTTGGCAGCCGCGAGATTGGCACGAAGGAAGCCGAGGGCATCTCTCATATGCAGGCCATCAGCAGTCGCGGGCACCGCGCCACGATGGAAAACTTTGATCAGGGCGTCAAGTTCCTGGAAGCCGAACTGGCGCAGTCCGCGCCGGGCAGCGCTGAAAACGAAGGCATTGCCAACGCGCTTAAAACGGTCCGCAACATGCGCAACGCCAAAATGATCATGGGCGGTCGCACTTCCGCCACCACGATGAGCGGCTTGACGCACGATGAGGTAATTCAGAAAGCAAAAGACATTAACGCTTCGGTGCAGGCCGGAGACCACACAGCAGACTTCAAAAAGAACATGAAGGCGTTTACCGACGAGCTGATTAAGGGCTCGCAGGTAATGAAGGGGCTGAACGACAACATCGACAAGCTGACCGCCACAACCAAGTCGGCTTACGAAACGGTCAAGAGTGTGGCGGAAACGCGCGATCAGATGAAGCAGCACGCCGATACACTGGAAAAAGCTGGATACGGCGCTACCAAGGAAGGAAGAGAAGCCATCGCCTTGGCTCGAGAAAAGCAGTATGAAGCGCAGGCTCAGCTGAACAAGGGCAGCGACTTGTACGAGTCAATCAAGTCCAAACACGGAGAAAAAGAAGCTGTCTCTCTATTTGACGAATTTGGCTCTCCGGCTTCCAGAAGAACATCCAAGTGGAGAGACCCGATGGTTGCCGCCATGTCGGCGCATTTTGTCAGAGAGTTCAGTTTTGCGGCCAGAGAATCGTTTGGTCAGCTGCAGTACAGAGCGCTTCTTGGCGCGCAGCAGGAAGAGCAGGAAAGGTCTCGCCTGGCGTTTGTCGGAGAGTCAATCGGATCACAGTTTGATCCGGGAACGCGATACGCTGGAATGAAGAGAAACTGGGATCGCGGCATGAACAAAGACGCTGCCAATCTGCTTGGCGCCGTGCAGGGTTTTGCTGGAGATACAAGTTTTTCCGGTTTTCGAGCTGCTGCGCAGATTGCCGAGCCGGTAACCTCTGCGGGCATGCTGATGGCCACACTGAACCAGTCCGGCATTGCAAAAATTGGAAGCAACGTAGCTCTTCCCATCATGGGGCTTGTTGGGGCTGCCAGCATAGCGACAAACATCATCGGCGCAGCAAACAACCCATGGGCTATGGCGTCTGCAAGAGCAATGAAGGACGCTGGTGGAAACCCGTATTCTTCCAGCGCCTGGGAAGGCGTTGCATTTACCATGACCGGCGACAGGGGCGCCGATACGGAATGGTACAAGCAGGAATATCAAGCCGCTCTTTCAAAAGAAAATGAAATCAAAAAGGCAATTGCCGAGCAGCAGAAAATAGTGGACAGCAGTGCGGGGAAAGAGCTAAGCGATAAAGAAAAATCACAAATCGAATCTCTTTTTAAGAAAAGAGACATATACAAAAGTCAGCTCGGACAAGGTTCGACGCAGTACATAAACACCGTTCAGGAGATTGATGATCTTCTAGGCAAGTCTGGAGGCGCTCAGGCTGCATACATTGCTAAAAACAAGATTGCGGGGCTTGAAAAGCAGCTTGAAAAAGCAGCCGAAAACACGTACGAAGCGAGGACGAATCTGAACGTATCGGGCGTGGCTGCATTTGCAGCCACCGAAGCAACTCCTCTTTTCCAGAGAATGCCCGGGTTTGACAAAGCTCAGGACGTGGATTCCCTTGAGTCCGGCAAAACAATCTCGCCTGCGGGCATGCGCATGTTTGCCGACCTTGCTTCTCGAGAAGGTTCACCTTCTGATTTCAGAAGATACGCGTTTGAAAGAGGCGTCGTAGACACGGGCAAGCAGATTGAGGCAATGCAGGTTGCTCAGATCTACGCCGGAAGATCCATTGGCCCCAAATACTCTGCGTATTACCAGGCAGCCATTGACCGAACTTCCCTTGGTGAAAATCTTGACGAAACGATGGGTGCAGTTCGTCGGCTGGGCAAGGCCATGGGCACGCCGGGATTCCTGGGAGGCGGAAGATACTTTGCTGATCAAACCATTGCCGGCACTTTGCTTACTCCCGCTCAGATGTACGACGCTACGGAAAACGCAGAAGGCATGAATGCCGCTGCTATTGCCGCTCAGATCTCCACGTACACCGGTGTGCCTGGAAAGAAAATCTCTAAAAATCTTGAAAAATCTGTTTTTGTAGGCGCAATGGATCCTTCTATGGCAACGACCGAAGGCAAGATCGCTTTTGCCAGAGAAATGTTTGCCGCAGAGGCAGCAAGAAGAAAGGCGGAAGGAGGCAGCTCGCCAGGAATTGATGTTGACGCCATCATGTTTGGCGATTCCACTTTTGAAAGTGGCGACAGAAATCATTGGTTCAGATCCGGATCAATCAAATCGGCCAGCGAATTCCTCACCAGAACAGGGTTTACCAAGGGAGGGCACATCAAGGGCGCCGCCCTCGAGATGCTTGCCCGGGAGGGCGACGCAGGAATGCGGCGCATGGAAAGGCTTGGAATCAGTAGACAGGCGTTCCAAGCCATGGGCATGGCGGATCGAACGGGGTATGCGACAAAATATACCGCTCTAGCCGCAATGGGGGATCCGTTTGCCGCCTCGGTGATGTATGCCGGGTTCAACCAGATGTCTCCCCAGCTCAAACAGTCGCTTGTCACCAGCGGGCTGTCTCCGATGTTCGACATGAGCAGCGGCGATCAGATATTTCGTTCTTCCATGGACGGCGCGATTTACCGCACGCAGTCTATGGAAATGACTTCCGGCAGTCTGGGATACGGCCAGACTCCGACGTTCGGCATGGTGAACAGCTACGCCAGCATCGTTCAGCCGGATCAGAGCGCTATGTCTGAAAGCCAGTACCTCAAGCTGGCCGAAACCAACGTCGGCAAGATCACGGAATACTGGAACCAGCAAAGCAGCATGAGTCCAATGGCCAGCCGCGTCAACATGAGCGCGGCGGACAAGAACAGGGTCAGCCGCTCAATGGCAGGGTTGACGAACAGCGTAATGGTCAATGGGCAAAAAACATACATTGCTGGCCCTCAATCCCTTCAGATGGACGCCAACCGGGCAGCCATTCAGTCGCAGCTTGCCTCGGCGGGAGCCAGCTACGGAAACCTCGTTGCGCAGCGAGAATATGAGCTGGCTATTGAAAGACCAGACGCGCTTTATCAATTAAACCAGCAGTACGCGTCGTTTTTTGGCGGCGTCGTCGCTTCTCCGTTCTCTAAGACAAAGAGGGCGGCGCGCGAGTCAGGAGATCTGGACCAGGATCTGGGCGGCGGCTCACCAAATCAGCTCAACTTTGGCCGCGGTCAATACGAATATCAGCGTATGGGCATGAACATCCAGCGGCGCGATATGGAGGCAAACTTTGCGCAGAACATGACGCGCATGGGCTGGCAGCAGGCGGATCTTTACAAGGAAAGAAAGAGAACTCTTGTTCGTGCGGACTGGCAGCGTGAAGACTTTGCTTTGCAGCGCGAGCAAATGATGATTGGCCGCGACATGCAGTCGTACAGCTACGCTTTTCAAGCGCGGGAAATGGGAATTGGCCAGCAACAGTATCGCGAGGACTACGCCTACAACAAGCGCATGCGCCAGATGCAGTTTGGCTGGCAGATGGAAGACGCGGACACCAACATCCGCCGCGCCACTGGGTTTGAGCGTCGCCAGCTGATTAAGAACAAGGAACGCGAGACCATCGTGTTCAACGCGGAAACTCAGCAAAACGAGCGGGTAAACAAGCGCCAGGAAGAGGCGTTTAAGCGCGAGGAAGAGCGGTTTAAGAAGGAAATTGATCACTACAAGAAGTCAATTGCTCTTGAAGATGAGCAGTACAAACGCTCGGTCAAGCGTTTTGAGCAGGAGCAAGAGTGGCAGGAGCAGGACTTCAACACACAAAAAGATCGTCTTGATCAGGAAAGGGCTTGGGCGGAAGAATCCTATGCTCGCCAGATAGAGCGATTTAATCTGGAGATGGAGCAGTTTGAGCTTCAAAAGAACAATCAGCAGGTGATGTTTGAAGACCAGATGGTCAAGCAGCAGGCTGCATTTGAGCTGTCAGATCGCACGCATAAGAACAATCTGGCAGCCGCAGGCGCTGCGGCAAACGCAGCCAAGCTGGCTGCGGAAGCGCAGGATCACATGGAACGCGCGGGAGTTGTGGTTGAGAAGATGACGCTTGCGCTGCAAAAGTTTTCTGAGGGCGTCAAATGGGAAGAAGTGTCCAAGGCAATGGACAGGATTATTGAAATGTACAAAGCGATTAATCCGGCGATTAATCCGTCCAATATCAGCCCGCCCGCATCACCTCCGCCAGGCCAGCAGCAGCACGCCAACGGCGGATACGTCGATCACAGAAGAAGCACCCTGGTAGGCGAACGAGGACCTGAGATCATTACAGTGGACAAACACGGCAAACCTTTTGTTTTGCCAAACAGCGCCATTCCCAGAAATCGCCAGTCTTCTGGAAGCGATCAGGTTATTCACATTCATGTGATGATGGACAGCGACGAAATTGCTACATACACGGCAGGCAAGGCCAATACACTGGCCGCAAGAAACAGAAGGAGAGCGTTCAATGGCTAATTCATACATTCAGCTGCGTGACGAAACCATGGCAAGCAACAAATACAAGCGAGTGTCTGTATTGTGGACGGATTTTGTAGAAGGCCCTGTTTCTCAGCAGGCAATTGAACGATCGGCCAGCGGAAAGATTCTCGTGTCCATTGGCAAAACGTATAGAGTTTGGAGAGGGTTGTTCAAAATTGACGCAACTCCCAAGAAGTTTCCTGCCAACTGCACAACAAACTGCGATTGGGAGTATGCAAGTAAATCAGACATTGAGGCGTGGTGCGCTTCAGACAATCCGTTAAAAAGACAGCTCACAATGATTGACAATTACGCTTTGCCTGGAGTAACGCACAAGGTGTTTATTGTCAGTCCGGTTGAGTTTCGATACGGATCTCCAGTGCCGGATGGAATCGGATCGTTTTTTTTGCTTCCTTTTGAAATGCAAACCCAGGAATTGGTGACTATATGAGAAACGTTCCAAGCGGAGATCAAAACCTGGTAGACGCGGCCGCCCTTAATCCGCGCAAGCCGTATTACAAAACCACATACAGGAATGACATTCTCAGGTTTGCAACTCCTGCTCCTGCCGTCCCTGCGGCCACCAGCCCGATTCCCATTTCGTATACGGCGGTTGGCGCATCCAATTTTTACGCAGCGGGATACACGGCCGGCGGAGATCTCAAGGCGATGCAGTTCACGCCTTCTGCAACGGGAGGGCCGGATCTTTCCGCTTCTTCTGGCACAACCACCATACACGCAATCACAAATTCAAACAAGGCAACCCTGCGCGGAAACTGGCAGAACGGAATTTATTTTTACGCCACTTACACGTCTTCTCTTGGAAATATCTCTCTGGGAAGAACAACCGCTTCGGGAAATCTTGCCACGGTAAATCAAGGCGTTCCTTCCGGCCTTCCTCAGGCGTTTATTACAAATGCATCCGGAACAACAAAAGCAAGCGCGGTTCGTCCAAGCGCGCGCATCGTAATGGAACACGGAGACCAGCTGATTGTGATGACTTCCTACAAGTTTATGGAAGAGATCAACCAGATGGTCTGCACCATGACGTTTTACCATTCAGAGCCAAACTTTCAGATTTTTCGGCGCTTGCGCACCGTGATTCAGTACGAGTGCACAGACACTGTATCGACTACGGGTCAGTTTGACGTCAACAGCGGACGCGTGTTTGCCATGTCGTATTCCGCTGGAAAGTTTTTTGTCATTGCCAACGACGGCACCAAAGCCATTCGATTCACATACAACCAGGGCGTAGAAGGAATGGCAGAGCCCATTATTCCAATTGACATTGACGCCAACCGCCTGGAAATTACCGATCAAACCAACGGGCAGAAGACATATGGAAAGTATCACCAGTTCATGCCTTCTTCCATTGCAAAAATCAACAACAGGTATTACCTGAATGGGCAGATGACGCGCACGTATTCAAACGGAGACGTGCGGGTAATGGAGATTTATCTGTGGTCTGCAGATGGGATCAACTGGTCTATAGGAGATGTATCCAGCTTCATTGACGCGCATTACTACAAGCGCGGAGAAACGGTAAAGCTGCGCAATTACTGTCTTGTGTATTGGCCGGGCTCATCAACGTTGTATGCAATTGGCAGCGGCTGCGGCACATCCGCAACAGCACGCGAAATAGATGCTGGAGCTGCTGAGACTGATTTTTCCAGCACCGTAATTTCCGGACAAATTCAAAATGCAACAAACTCTGCAGACAAGGCAGATCTGCTTGTCATGAAGGGGTTTAACACGGTTGATCCAGCTGTTCTTGGAGGAAAGACCATCACTGTTGAGCTCGGGTATTACAACACGTCCAACGAACTGCGTTCCACAAAGATGGGTGAGTATTTTGTGGATTCAGAACTGCATGAGTTAAACAGTTTTGGTCGCGGTCCAAACATGGTAACAACTACGGATTCCGGATCCTGGAAGCTGACAAGATGGTCTTCCATTACCGATATTGATCGCTGGAGCTCCACGTACATCAAAGACGATTTGAAGGTGCTGTCCAAATTGATTGTCAAGGGCATCAGTTCGGACTATCAGGCAATAGACAACGCAACCGGCGCCGGCCTGTATTTGAGCAATCTCAACGATCCGTTTGTGGGATACACGTCTACACGGGATGATCGAGATGGAATGTTTACGGTTTGTGCAAGGTTTGTCAGAACCGGCACTGGCGCAAACGCAACGGCAAAGCTGAGCTCGATTGGCCTGCTGATTGGCGCAGAAGACTACACGGACATTTACACAAAGGGCGCTGCGGATCGAAAGGGGTTCAACGCCATCATGATCCCTGCGGAATCCACGTGGACTGGTCATGCAAAGACCGGACCTGAGATGCGCAAAAGCAATCTGAAGCGCAGAGCGGACGACCCAAGCACGCCGGAAAACGAGTCAGATGCAGACAAAGCGTTTCAGTGGATTCGGCGCTACACGTCCCTTTGGGAAAGAGATGTATACGCTCCCGATGGAGACAGCGCATACAACAAGATCACTGCAAATGCTGCGTCCGCAACGGGAGCGGGGACGGGAAGCGGCGCAGTAATTTACACAAGCGCATTTACTGCAGAGCACAACACGGATTATGAATTTGTCGTGCGAAAGCAGTCGGGAAGAATTCAGACATTTGCGCGCAAAAAAGGGAGAACGGAATCCACGGTTGCCGCTGCAACGCACACGGAATATCAGCTGATTCATCAGTATCAATTCACCAGAGAGGACATAATGAACTGGGGCCCTCGGCCTTTTTGGGGGTTTGTTGCAAACACGGATGTGTTTGCGTCACTTGACGGATGGAACAGCCGGGAATACGGCAACATTGAATCCACAATTACCGAGGCATACAACAGCGTAGGATCTTCCAACATTGAGGTGTACAGCAATTTTCCGGATTCCATGCTTGTATCTTCCGGATATGGAGACGCTGTAACTCCACAAGGGTATTACACCTACAACACCACATCCAGCACAACGTGGCAGTGGCAGGAACGAGAGCCAAGCAGCGGCGGCGGGTATTACACCGGCGTCACCACATCCAGCACCACCTCTACATTTGAAAGCACCCCAGAAACGCGAAACGATTTTTACCTTGTGCAGGACTGCCTTCACAACGGAAGAACAATTGCCGTGGGAGAAATTGTGCGCGTGTTTGGGTTTCTGGATTCAGGAGGCGCAGTTACAAACAACTGCACGCTAAATATTATTCGAAGCGGGCCCGGACAAAACGTTGACGCAAAGCAGGAATTTATTGGACTCATTGGAAGCATTGGGACCACAGGCAATCCGCCCAAACAAGTAATTCGTTTTATGAGAACGTGGAACGGGATTTTTGCCAATCCCAATCAATATGGTTCCACAATGCGATACGCTATGTACAAGATTGGTTCAGGAACAACGTATGCAAAACTTACTTCTGGATCTATCTCTGCGAATTTTATGACTGGAATTGATCAGCCGACAATTCCGGTAGACATCAAAACGGGGGCGGTCAAGCAGTCCAGTGTGAGTGCAGGAAGAGCCGCTATCGTCAACCGGCAAAACGACGCCATTTTTATTCGAATGATGGACTCGGATGGATCCGCGCATTCTATGTACAGCGGCAGCAATCAGACCGGCCTAGGGTTTGACTGGCCAACCAACCCCATTTCCAATGTGAATTACGTGGGAAGCAACGGCTTGGTGAGCACAAGAGACTGGCGTCTGCTGATGTTTCAGGGGAGACTTTTCCCCGTTTCTTCTACGCAATTCGGTTTGCCAAACGGCAAGCAGAAAGCGTACATGATCAAGGGAGATGAAATTGTTCGGTATCAAAACTGGGGATTCACCAGCCGGGCCGGAACGCCCGGCAATCAGGTGTGGTGCATCATTCCCACGTTTTACACGCCAATCTTTCCGTCTGCAAAGAACAGTTCTTCCGTGCAGCAGTGGTCCGTATACAAAGATGGAGCGTGGATTGAGCCGGGGGACAAGTTCAACGAGATCGAGAACGTGTCCGGTCTGCGCGTATATATCAACTCCAAGGGAGGATACTCTTCGATCGAGGGAGAGGATAAGTATTATGCGGTTTCCGCCACTGCCTCAAACGGCGGCACAGCCAGCATTCTTACTTTTTCTCCCGCACTGAAATTTGGCGTAGAGTCCATGAACCCAGCTGACGAAAGAGCCAAGGATGCGGACAAACAGCTTAAGGAAATTGCCGTTGTGTCCGGCAGAGAGCAGTTCAACACAAGCCCCGGGTTGCAGAGCTACACGGATCCTCTATGCTTTTATCCGGTGGGATCTGACGCCACGGAGAAAGCAGATTCGTTCATCAAGGTAAATTACTGGACCATGAACGCCGGGTTGTACAACAGCGCAAAGGACAACCTGAAATACGCATGCAATCTGGCCGGCGTGTTTGATGTTCAGTTTATGGATACGAGCCCGGCGCTGCCGACGCTTGCTGCGTCGGCAGCCAACTTCCTCATTGAGCTGACTGGCGCGGTAACAACAAGCTCTTCCATCACAGTCAACATGCGCAGTGCGTATACGCTTTTGATTGAGGTGATGGCCGGCGGCCTTTTGACGCTTACCCTTTCCACGCAGGCTGGTTTTTCTCCAGCAAAAAACATCGACGGAAATGCAAATGTAAACGCAAAGGTGATTGCAAAGGCGTCAATCCCGGTGTCAGACTTTGAAATCGCCGGCACGCGAGACTTCCGCATTATCTTGCGCAAAGAAAGGCTGATGGTGGAAATGGATATGCAGCCGGTGTGGACGTTTGATTTGAAGACGTACAAGTTTGGAGGAGCCAAGTTTGATAAGTTTGATCTGTTTACGGATCAAGCCGGCCCTTTGACCATGACGCTGAGCGGCGTATCCAGTTCATCTCATAAGCTGGTTGAACTGTCTGACGAGGTTGAGAATCAGATTATTGACATGGCGCAGTCCGGAGGGGAGGCGGTTCAGTTCATCACCAAGGAGAGGCACATTCATGTGCGCTCTACGCAGAACGGCGGTCTTCAGTTCGGGCGCTTCATGGACGACGACAGAACTTCCGTATCGCTTACCTCTTCAGGCACGGACCTGACGGAAAACTTTATCAAAGATCAGCTGGAGTACAACCCGTTCCAGGTGCCCGGGCACGTATTGGTGACCGGCGCGGAATACGGCGAGCATCTGGATCCGGAGTGGATTCGGCAAAACGGATACATGTTTGCTTCCAACCAGAATCGCCTGCTGGACACAGTGGAAGATTCCATTCGGGAGGCCAAGCTTTTGATTCGCATGTCCAAGGAGGATTCAGACAACTCGGACCTGGAAATGGTTGGCCTTCCTCACATTCAGCCGGAAGATAAGATCAAAAAGGTTTATTCGTTTCCGGAGACGGTAGCGGCAAACGAGCAGGATCAGATTGTGTCTGCTCACGCCATCCAGTTTGATCAATCGTCACTAAAATCGTCGTTCAAGATTCGCAGAAAATATTCCATGGAGTAATTATGATTGTCAAGCACAGCACGGATGAAACCCCAAAGCCAACGCCAGTGAGCCTAAGGCTGGCTCGCGTAGTTTCCATTGGAAATGGAACGGTGGACGTGTGTCCGATTGGGTCGTCCGTAGTGCTACACGACATTCCGGTGACGTTTGCGGGAAACATTCAGGAAGGCGACGTCATCAACATTCAGATGATCGACAATCGGCGCTTTGCGTTTGCAACGCAAAGCGCCTCTTACGCAGACACGGAAGTCACAAAAAGCGTAACCATCCAGAATGGAGACGTGATTATTGGCGGAACCGGAGGGGGAAGTTCCACGGTTTTGCCGCACCTGATCAGCGATCTTTCTGTTCATACAGGAACAATTGCTCAGTCTCAGGCTCCGTGGGCGGTTCCACAGTCCACAATTGTTTCCGCAGGTTCAGGGCTGACAGGAGGCGGAACTCTTGCCGGCAATCTGTCGTTTGCCGTTGCAACGGCGACGGGGACAGGGCTGGTAATTTCCAGCAACGTTCTTCGCCTGAGCGATGCTATTGCAGGAAATGGATTGTCCTACTCATCCGGCGTAATCAGCGTCAAGCTGCGTACGGAAAGCCCGACAGGCAACACAAGCGGGTTGCAATTCGACGGCACAACAGGTGGAGTGTTTGTCGGTGCGGGCGACGGAATCGCAGTCACAAGCCAGTCCGTGCGCATCAACCTGTATTCCTCCGGCGGCGGCAACGCAAGCGGCATGCAGTTTGACGGCGGAGCGCTGAAGGTCGGCGCGGGCAACGGCATTGCGGTAGGAAGCAATGTTGTTGCCGTTAATCAGGCATATTCATTTGTTTGGAGCGCACAGCATTTATTCAACAGCGGATTCAACGCTGCGGCAAGCACGTTCACCGGCCTGCTGACCGGAACTTCCGGCACGTTTAGTGG
>Ga0129333_10000692_pt1 | contig 28944 bp, 35 predicted proteins | sample CPB6_08_DNA_FD_94474 | JGI IMG/M metagenome (GOLD analysis project Ga0129333, IMG submission 94474) | Freshwater to marine salinity gradient microbial communities from Chesapeake Bay, USA - CPBay_Sum_0.6_0.8_DNA | ecosystem: Environmental > Aquatic > Marine > Coastal | place: USA: Chesapeake... | reverse complement strand
TATTATGGAAAACAAAAAAACAACAATCATTTGTGGTGTGTATCACGAAATGAACGAAGAGGAGAAGAACAATTTTATCAATATGATGTCAGAAAATGGAAAGTATGATGTTGTTTTTGATGATGGTAATACTATACCTAAATTAGTGGAAATGTCTCTACCATTTTTAAAAACTTGAATATAACTCGTTTATTCGTGAAGTTTTACCAACCCTATACACCCGAATGATGTTGTATTTGTGTAAGTAAACTTAAAACTTGATATATAACCTTTATTTGGCATGCCGGGTTTCCTGGGATCCGATGATTTTAAGACCATTGTTAGAAAAGTCAGTTGTGCCTATAATATATATAGAGAATGAAACATATCCTTCCATTTGTCCTTTTTGAAGCCAAAGCTGAGAGTCTTCATTCTGGACTTACCAAGAAGCAAGAGGGATTCTTAAATCGTTACACGCAAGGGACCTGGTCTGTTAATCCAACAACAGGTTTGGTGGATGTTCAGGGGAATTTTGACTGTAGTGACAAAAGATTAAAGTCTCTGTCGGGCATCTCGTTCGGACATGTGGATGGGAATTTCCACTGTATACACAACCAGCTGACCTCCCTGGCAGGAGCACCCCAGACGGTGGATGGAGATTTTTGGTGTTACGAAAACCAACTGACCTCCCTGGCAGGAGCACCCCAGACGGTGGATGGGGATTTCTCCTGTTCCTACAACCAGCTGACCTCCCTGGCAGGAGCACCACAGAAGGTGAGTGGGAATTTCTCCTGTGCCGGCAACCAACTGACCTCCCTGGCAGGAGCACCCCAGACGGTGGATGGGGATTTTACGTGTAACGAATTCCAATTAGGTACAGGGGAATGGAACATGGAAGGATGGGTGGGGGTTCTGAACACAGGAACATCAGCAGCCCAAAAATTGATTTCCACCCTTCCATGGCTCCAACCGGACTGGTGGAACTCAGAACTCCAACGGGATCCAGGGAAGACGGTTCATCTGTTGTCTACCATGTGGAAACACATGCCAAAGGACATGCAATCTCCAATTAAGATCCCTCGGGGATATGAAGATGATTTCGAACTGTTTTCTGGATTCGACGAGCTGGGGTTGTTTTAGAGGATATATAGGGGATGAAACACCTAAAACTATTCGAAAATTTCACGAAAGATGATTTAGATAATTTGGTTTCGGGGTTTGAGGAACTCGGAATTAACAAAAAGAAATTTCTCAAAATTAAATTTGTTGGTATTTCTGTAACTGAATCTGATAGAAGAAATGAAGCTGATTTCAAATTTCATAATGATAGAATTTTGAGGATCCCAATTTCGGAATTTGAAAAAGAAGATTTAGAACCCGGCAAAGAATCTTTTTCGAAAACCCTCCAAGATTCGGTTTTATATGCCATCAGAAATGGTGAAGCTGAAGTAAATCCAGATTGTGCGGGTGAACCATATATTGGCGACACTTTTGATCCTAGTACCTTAATCTCCGTCGCTGAAAAAACACAAACCCTAGATGAATTTTGGGATCTTGTCTCCCAATATTTATATGATGTTGGAATGGATATTATTTATGACGATTTCAAAAATGAAGGTATAATGGAAGAATTTGCTGAATTTTTCTTTGATGAATGCAAGAATTTAAAGCCAAAATTTTGGATAGAAAAAGAAGGTGAAAAATGGGGGAAAAATCAGTAAAATATAAAGACATGAAACATCTGATTCCATTTAGAGTCTACGAAGCACAGATGACTTCAGGTCTGACTCAAAAGCAAAAGACTCTCCTGACCAAATACACGCAAGGGACCTGGTCGGTCAACCAGCAGACCGGTCTGGTCGATGTGGAAGGAAGTTTTAACTGTGATAACATAAGACTGAAGTCTCTGCGGGGCATCTCGTTCGGACATGTCAGTGGGAATTTCAACTGCGACGGCAACCAGCTGACCTCCCTGGCAGGAGCACCTCAGACGGTGGGTGGGGATTTTAGGTGTTCCGCCAACCAACTGACCTCCCTGGCAGGAGCACCACAGACGGTGGGTGGGGATTTTAGGTGTTCCGCCAACCAACTGACCTCCCTGGCAGGAGCACCACAGACGGTGGATGGAAATTTCTCCTGTGACGCCAACCAACTGACCTCCCTGGCAGGAGCACCCCAGACGGTAGGTGAGGGTTTCTACTGCAGCATCAACCAGCTGACCTCCCTGACAGGAGCACCCCAGACGGTGGGTGGGGATTTTAGGTGTTCCGCCAACCAACTGACCTCCCTGGCAGGAGCACCCCAGACGGTGGATGGGAATTTCGACTGTGACGCCAACCAACTGACCTCCCTGGCAGGAGCACCCCAGACGGTGCGTGGAGATTTCTCCTGTTTCGGCAACCTACTGACTTCTCTGGCAGGAGCACCCCAGACGGTAGATTGGTATTTTATGTGTGAAGAATTCAAATTAGATCGAGGTGAATGGAACATGGAAGGATGGCTGGAGGTTTTGAACACAGGAACAGCAGCAGCCAAAAAATTGATTCTAACCCTGCCATGGCTCCAACCGGACTGGTGGAACTCGGAACTCCAAAGGGATCCAGGGAAGACAGTTCATCTGTTGTCTGTCGTGTGGAAACACATGCCAAAGGACATGCAATCTGCAATTAAGATCCCTCGGGGATATGAAGATGATTTCGAATTGTTTTCTGGATTCGACGAGCTGGGGTTGTTTTGATAAATGCCCAGATGGAAAATTATTATTGGATAAAAGCAAAAAGTTATTTTGCTGAGAAGATATATAAATTTATTTGCTAAAATAAAACAAAAGAATTAAACACAAACAAATATGCCATTGATTTCTTGGAATTCTTTTTGTTCTCGTAATATCGAATATTTAAATGAATCCGATGAATTAGAAACCTTAATTGGTGGGTTTGAAGATTTGGGGTTGTTTGAAAAAAAATGGTCATGGTCTCAAATTGAATCCGCCTGGCATAAAATTATGTGGGAAGGAATTTTTAATTTTAATGTTAACCTTACCACATCAAGATTAAATTACACATTGGCAGGCAATAATTTAAGGGTTGAAGTCTACAAACCATTTTCGGTTTTGCTTAATCAAAAAATTTTAAACAAATACTTTACCTCTAATTTACAAAAAATTCCTTCTTCTGGACAACGAATTGAAAGTTTCACCTTAAAACAAATTTTAGAAACTTTAGATAAAATGGGGAGAGGTGACTTTTCCATACAATACGGACAAATTGAAGAAATTTTTGTTCATCTATTGGATGAATTGCGCCAGGATGAAAAAAACCCCAATCTTTGGTTGAAACTTAAGGTAGATTTGACCCCCGAAACGGATCAGGAGGGAAACTCTAATTTCAGATTATCTTTGTCAGAAATGAAAGTCGATCCTAATTGGGACCAGGTGGCGGATATAATGTGTGACCCAAGAATGCTAAAAGAATTTAAACGCAAATTGTATGAGCATGCCGCCATTTAAAATTATGTCGTTCTCTTCCTTTCAAGAATCTGAGGATTTTGACGATATTGTAGCCGGATTCGAGGAACTTGGTTTATCTGAAAAAACCTATTCTTGGTCCCAGATTTTGGAAGTTTGGGGTAATTTGCCTTGGCTAAAAACAATTGTGGAAATAAGTATTCAAAGGCGAGTAGCACAAATTCGAAAACCAGAATTGTCTGTAAAATTTGACGAAAGACGGATGAAACTAGAAATTGAATTTGAAGGAAGATTCGAGGTAGAAGTTGATGTGGATTATTTATTAGAAGAATTGGAAAATTCACTGGCTGTTCTTCCCGTTGATAAGACAACTGGATCGGAACCTAGATTTACGGAAAACCACATAATCAAAACTTTGTCGCATTCCGACCTGGAAGAAGTAATTCAAGATGCAATTAATGATAGACAAAAAGAAGAAAATTCAAACTGGTGGGTTGAAATAGTTAATTACAAAACAGGAGATCCAGAAAATGACAATGAAAATAACGGACCGGCGGAAATTGATTTTCATTTAGAAGCTGAATTGGCTGCAAAAGATTCAGACTTAAATGAGATTATGATGTCCGAAAAAATGGTAAAATGGCTTAAAAAAACACTTGAAAATTCAACATATTCATGAAAACATTTTTTTCCTTTCTAGAATCTGAAGATCTCAACAACCTAGAGGACCTTTTGTCCGGATTTGAAGATCTAGGTTTACAAGATAGAAAATGGGACGAGGACCAAATTAGAGAATGTTTGGAGGAATTAAACTGGAATGACTGTCTGACTTTCTTTGTAGAAGATTTTTTTATAGACTGGAGAGGACCAAATGTGAAAACCAAGACCAATTTAAACGGTTCCGAATTTTCAATTAAACCTAATATAGAATGTAAAATTGGGGCTCATTTAGATGTTAAAACATTATCAGAAATCTTAGCAGAAAAATTACAAAAAAAACCTAAAACCACCCAAAATAAAAATTTGTTCACGATGGAAGAAATTCTCAAAGGATTCAATTTTGTTAAATGGGAAAACATATGGTCAGAATTTATGGATGATATAAGTGACAATTATAAATCTTGGGTTAAAATCAAAATGAAAGTCCAGGTTGAAGATTTTTCTGACAATTATCCAATAAACATCGAAACTAAAATTTTGTTTGACGACTCGGACCAAGCCCCTTTCAAAATGAAAGACTGGGACCACATTAATCGAGTTATGGAGAAAATTTACATCCTAAGTTAATTATAATAAGAAAATTTAATTATGAAAAAATGCCTTTTTATTTTGATTGTGTGTTTACTGGGATCTGGTTGTTCTGTTAAACTTAAAACAACTGCTAATGAAAATTATTCGACTTTGGACGAAAATTACTTTTCAGGTTCACCACATAATTCTCAGAACTCGGAAGATTTCCAAATAAAGCAGTCTGGAACAAGTACAAATCAATTTTGGATTTACAATGATCAATTTTCTGTCATGTTCCCGAATCTTTTTTATCCTACATATTCCTGGTATTCCTGGAATTTGAGGTATGTGTTCTACCAACCAACTTCTTTTTATTTGTTGTATCCTGGGTATCAGCCTTGGTCATGGAATTGGGGTTACAGCTGGAATTGGTACTCGCCCAGATTTTACCCCAATTATTATGTCTGGGGGTGGGATTGGACGTGTTATTCAAGACTAAATAGAGGTTACACCGGTTGGGATTTTGGATTACGTAGAGCTGGGCCCAGAACAAGCAATCTTAATTCATCAGTTTTCCTTAGAGATAGGATCCAAAGTAGAACACCTCATACATTCCGAACCTCCAGATCCTTCAGGACTAGGTCTATGCCAGATCGTAATTTGATCGTTCGTGAAAAAAAACAAAATCAAAAAGAAATTCAAAATTTTTCAAATTATGAAAGGTATACACCCCGGGACCGGGGCCATGAACCTACAAATCCACGCCAAACATACACTCAAAGACGGACAGAACCAGAAATAACAAGAACAGAAAGTGTTAGAAATTACCCTCGACCTTCTTACGAAACAACTCCCAAAAGAAACCTAAATTCAACCTCAACCCCTAGGCCATATGTCCCCAGTTCTCGAAGTTATACCCCTTCTCCAGTCCATCCTAAAATTTCAACACCCCGATCTGTTCCTAATTCATCACCCAGACCAACTTATGTTCCAAAGACAAATTATGTTTCACCCTCGGTGAAATCAACACCAAACCAGATAAATTCTACTCCAAGGCCAATGGCCCCATCTACAAAAATAGGAAGGAATTAAAGAATAAATTTAAATTCTTGGGAATATATAAAGAAAAAAAATTTGTATGAATAACAACAAATCTAATGCAAAAGCAGCTCCGGCAAAATCTTCCAAACCGTCTGCTCCAGCTAAAGCTGCTAAACCAGCTCCGGCAAAATCGGCTCCGGTAAAAGCCACTCCAAATAAAAAGAAATAAAATGAAACTAGATTTAAATCAAATTCAGGGAATATTACGCCACATTTTAACTTTTGGTGGGGGATTTCTAGTAACAAAGGGTTACATTGATGAAGCTTCTTTGCAGCAAATCTCTGGTGCTCTTATCACATTGATTGGCACAATATGGTCAGTGTGGAGCAAAAAATAATTTCAAATTCTTCAAAAAGTTTAGGTCCGGGAAACCGGACCTTTTTTATTCGAAAATCTAAAATAATCCTAGTTCATTAAATCCAGTCATCAAATCAAATTGGTCCTTAAAATTTACTGGGATTTGAATTTGTTTTTTTATCTCTGAAAATCCGGGTAAATTCCATACTTCTACGAGGTCATATAAAGTTTGTGATGGTCTTTCTTTAAAAGATTTTTTGACATCTTCCACAGAAATTAAAGTAGAAAGTAAATTTTTTTCTTCCCCCTGTTGTAATTTTAACATTTCAATCTTGCCCTCTAAATTCCAGGTTGAAGGCAGAAACCCTATCACCATGGGGGATCCACTTTTGAACCCCGAAATTCTTAATCTAAACTTTTCTTTGACAATTTCAGGAGCCCCTTGTAAGTTTTGAATAGATGGAAATTCAATGGTGAGACTCATAGATCCTACTTCTCTGGGGCCTCCCTCCAAAGATTTTAAGCTTTTGCTGTATATTATACAAGTTTCTATAAACTGTGGTGATCCGTTGAGATCTGAAATTAAATCTGATTGGAGAAGAAATAAACCATTGACTACCTCTGGAAATCCTTTCAAATTTTGAAAATTTGCGTTTATTGAGAAAGCTCCTTCGACCACTCCAAATTCCAATCCCATCAGGGAATCTTGGTCTTCTTCTAAACTAAAAACCCCATCCACGTCTATTTTCCCGGAGGAAAAATTATAATTACATGTTCCGGTAGTGTGCAATTCTAAAAATTGAATCTGTTCCTTGGTTAAAGGAGGTTTGCGGGATTCAAACAGAGAAAAAGGAAATAGATGTTTCATTTTGATTTAAATTTCTAAAACAATCCCAGTTCCGAAAATCCCGAAAACAAATCTAATTGGTCTTCATATCCGGGAGGAATTTTAATTCCCTTCTTTATTTCTGTAAATCCTGGATCATTCCAAATCGGGGCCAAAATGTGGATTGTTTCACCTGGATTTTCTTCCATCCGTTCATTCCAAAATTTTGGATCTAGCATCGGAAGTGTTATCATCAGTTTTTTTTGCTCTTCATTTCCTTCTTGGAGAACTTTTACCCAATTTTCAATGTCCCAGCCCGTAGTTTTGATTCTAGAAAAATAGAGATCTAAAAAGCGATCTCCAGAGCTGTGTGGGAATATCAATCCAGGGAGGTTTTTTTCCACGGGTCCTGGATCTTTTTTTACTCTTAAATTTACTTTTTCACATTGAATGATGTATAATCCAGACAGAGATTCAAGGTCACTTATAACCTGTAAACTTTTAATCTTTTGTGGTTGATCTGGACTTAAGCATTTTAAATTTTTAATTCCCTCTATATTTACATTTATCGAAGTTCTTGCGGGTGGAAAAATAGGAACATTTTGACAATCCGATGAAAATTTCACACCCAAAACCTCCAATTCATTACATTCAGATGGAAAAATTAAATCGCATTGTGCTTTAGTTATTTCTGGATAATGGATGAAATTTCCTTTCAATTTGAATGAATCCACATGACCTAATTTGCAACCCAAAGATATAAATTCTGGAATTTCATCCACATCAAGTACTAATGTACTTTTTACAGTTACTACTTTAGAAGATGGATCAAATGATATTTTTTTTCCTGACGATTTTGATACAGTCGATTTTTCTAATTTTTGTAAAATTGAAATGAAAACTTTTGGAGGAACGCCGGGAGGGATAATTTGTTTTAATTTACTAAATTTATCAATCAAGTAATCTGCTGCTTGAACCCAATTCATGTTACTGGTAATGAATCCTGATTTTGCAGCTTTATTTCTTAAATATCCAGAATCCTGATAGACAATCCCGCTGGGATAAAGAGGTAAATCGTCGTTTTTTATGATGATGTTATTTCCATTTTTCTTCATTCTATCTGTGGTTACATCCACAAACCCAAGATCTTGCAAAGCCTTCCATTTATCAGGATAATTGACCTCCCAGTAATTTGGTCTGTTGATTGTTGATTCCAAGATGAAATCAGAAAAATTCAAAATTTTGTTTGCCATAGATTTATATATCCTTATTACATTCCGACTTTCCAGTTCACAAAACTTTGGATCATTTGGTGAGCTTTTTTCCCTCTGGTCTTTGCCTCTTCAATTCCTTCTGGTGTCCATTCTACTGACTTCAAACCCAAAAAATCAGACCAAAATGTTCCACCTATCTCGATAGGTGCACCTGCAAAAGTTGAAAGTGGGTTTCTGGAACAGTCGAAGTTTCCGCCCACTTTAGTTGGACTTCCTTTTAGGGAAGTTAAATGATTATTGGCACAAGAAAAATTCCCAGTAACAAAATCGAATTCTAATCCAAGAAAAGAATCCAAATTTTGGTTATCACATTTGAAATCTCCTTTAACAGTTATCTTTTTTGTTTTGCTATCAAGTTCCCAGGTTCCCAAAGTGGACTTGTTCAAAAAATCTTGTTGTAAAGGTGTCAAGGATGATTGGGAGGATTCCCAAAAAGTAAAACCGAATATCTTCATCTGATTTGATTTTAAATATATATGTTCATGAAAATTGGAATTTTATTGAGAGGGATTGCCTATGGTAAGTCCAACCACACAAACCGAGAAAATTTCGAAAGAGATTTCAGAAACTGTGCGGAAAATTTTTATGAAATGGTTTTAAACCCTCTGAAAGAATTGCACGAAGTAAAAGTTTATCTGTGTACTTACGAGCACCCATTTATGCAAGAAATGTTGGAAACTTATGAACCAGAGAAAACCAAAATTTTAAATTTCGAATTCTCCAATCAAATAACTAATTTTCTGGAGGCGTTGGAATTAATTGAAGAAGAACAGTTAGATTTTGTTTTGGTTATGAGATTTGATATGAAATATAACATCCAAGTTACCGACCTTGGTATTGATTTTGACAAAGTTAATTTTTCTTACCGTTTAGCTCCGCCAGAAGTTTCCCCGTGGGAACATTGGCAGTTTGTTTCCGATTTGGCTTTTTATTTTCCACCCAAGTATATCAATCAGATTGCCTCGGCAGCACATGACCTATTAGCAAACCCACCTAGAATTTGGATAGATTTGCATGGGTTATACAAAAATCTTAAACAGTATATCAAGGAGGATGAAATTAATTTTTTAACGGATGAAATTTGGCAACATTGCAATTCTAAACATCCTATCCATGAGATAGTAAGAACCAAAATTTCCGATTGACTTTTTCGTCAAAATTCTCGATCAGAAACATTCTGTCGAGGACCAATATAACATCCAAAAAATTAACCATGTTAAATCCAAATTTAAATCTGAATGATTTACAACAGAATTACCTGCAAAATTCTCCACACCATGTGGTAATTCAAGATCTTTTTGATTCTAATTTCATTCGGGTTTGTGAGCAAGAATTTTTAGAATTAACGGATCTCGATTTTTTCAGATATTCCGATCCTTATTTCGAGTTTGAGAAATATACATTGAATCAGATTGATAAAATGCCTAACAATCTAAAGAAATTGTTTACTTATATTCATTCTGATGAATTTATTAAATTGATCGAATCCATCACAGGATTTGAAAAGTTGAAAATAGACGAAAAAAGATGGGGAGGGGGTTTGCACAAGACAAAACCCGGGGGTTATCTTTCTATTCATAAAGATTTTAATGTGTTGCCAGATTCTTATAACAGTGAAAAACAATTACTAAGATGCGTAAATGTCATCGGATATTTAACAGATGAAGATCAAACATACAACGACGGATCTCTGGAATTTTGGAACGGGGATAAAGTAATCAAACTTTTAAACGCTTTTAACTCGTGGGTAATTTTTGACACAAGAAACAATTTTCACGGGCAACCTTATCCTTTCAAAGGCAAAAAACCTAGAATGTCTATTGCTTCTTACTATTACAAAGAGGAAAAAATTGATTCTGAAATTTGGAAATCTACTGATTATTTAAAACTACCTTGGATGGAAGAATCACCAGAATATGCACAAGCCAGATCCCTAAGAGCGAATCCAAAAGTTAGATATTCTAAAATTTATGATTTTAAAAATTCAGAGCAGAACTGAGATCAAGGCTGAGATAAATTAAGCAGGTGGGTTTCCAAGCACTTTAGTGCCGGACGAAAATTAAAAATGTGCATGTCATTGGATCTCATGAGATCTGGCACGCAATATCCATCAGAATCTTTGTATTCATGAGTCCAATCCAAAAAAGTCGTGTTTTCCAAAAAAGGTGCCTGTCTGGTCCAAAATTCATGATATGTCTGGTAAATTCCAAGTCTTTTGGAGTCTGACACATTGTCACAATATTCTGTCTGTTGATCTGGATGTAGTGACTCTAATCTCAAAGGGGGGACGATAGATGAGATGATGAAGGGTTGCAAAGGAAATTTTTCTCTTAGCAATTTTAACTTGTAAAAAGTTTGGAAAAGAGTTTGATATACAATCTCCTCAACTGGGATTCCTCTTTTTTTGGCAAGTCTGAAGCACCCTCTGCGAAAATCATAACTGCCAAAAGAGAAAAGAATTGCATCTTGAGGTTCTACTGGCAATAGAGACAAAAATCCCTCATAATCTCCAGACCAAAAAGAGAAGGAAGAAACCTTGTACATAACGTGCCTTGATAAAACAAAATTTCCGCAAGATTCTATTTTTTCATGAAATTGACCGTAGTTGGTCCAGGTATGAGAATCACCCACCATGAAGAGACGGGGTTGGTCATAGGGAAATGCAGCAGAGGAATTTCTCAAGGTGTAATCTGGTCCTCCGAAAGAAAATTTACGCCGGTAAAGTTCTGTGCCATCCGAAGCAGATTCAAAGATTAACACAAATCCTCCCTTGAATCCTAAAATTGGATCCGCCATGATGTCTTTAATGCGAAAAGAAACCCAATAGTGAATCTCACGAGTGCACTCCAAAAAAGTCGGACCTATAAAGAAATCAGAACCGAAATAAGGATCCTCGATTCTTACCTTCACCGGCAACACCATGCCTTCCCCCAGATTGACGCGAAAGTCCACAATAAGGTTGTCCTGCTGATAAGCGTCTAAAAAATTTACATTCAGAATCTCAATCATAAAATGTAAAATTTATAGAAATCAAATAAAATATTGTTCCGGCCAAAAAAATTAAGGTTTTACGAAGAATAATTCTTATTTTTACACTAAAATATGGTATGGAACTTCAAACTTTACGTGAATATGCCGAACAAGGGCTATTGTACCACCAGAAACATCCAGTGTATCCACTTGAAATTTGGAATTACACCGAACGTGTTCAGTATGAATCCTTATGGGACGAGATAACTCTGAGTTGCAGGGGACTTGTCACCTGGACAGATACCGGCGAAATTGTGGCCAGGCCCTTCCGTAAATTCTTTAATTTGGAGGAAGGCAAACATAACCCAACTCCGGAGTTTGAAGTGTTTGAAAAGATAGACGGATCTCTGATAATTGCATTTTTCGTGTGGGACCGTTGGTTCGTCTCCTCTAGAGGTTCTTTCACCTCAGATCAGGCCGTTGCTGGACAAAAACTGCTTGATGCTCTTGACACTTCAACTCTTGATGACGAGTATACCTATTTATTTGAATTAACTGCTCCTTGGAACCGGATTGTAGTAGATTACGGTAACGAAGATAAACTCACCCTTTTGGGAGCATTTAGGACTCACGATGGATTAGAGATGTCTTACGAAATTTTAAATGAAACTTCCAAAGATATTGGGTGTGATATAACCCCCAGATATGATGGGATTTTAGATTATTCCACCTTAAAAGGGAAAATTTCCGACAAGGCAGAGGGTTTTGTGATCCGTTTTTCGAATGGGGATAGGATGAAAATCAAAGGAGAGGAATATTTGCGATTACATAAAATCATGACCAATCTCTCTACCACAGCCATCTGGGAGGTTTTGGCTGCCGGTGGGGATTTCACTAATTTACTTGCGGATGTACCTGATGAATTTTATCGAAAGGTCCAAGAGGTAGCTGGTAATTTAACACTTAGGTTTGACAACCTTCGAAAAGACTATGTTTCTTACCACGAAGAAATTGTTGGAAAAATCCATCTCTCTGACCGGAAGTCCTATGCGGAACAGGCCACCAGATTTAGACATCCCAATTTGCTCTTTGGTCTTCTTGACGGAAAGGACATTACCCATTCTATTTGGAAAATTTTGAAACCAGAATTTAGAAAATTATGAACAAACCTTTAAATATAGCAGTCATTGCACACGACGGGAAAAAAGCCGACATGGTTGCTTTCATTATGAAAAGGATGGATTTCTTTTGTCTACACAACATCGTGGCCACCGGTACCACGGGTACACACATCGAACATGCTGGGATTCGGGTAGAGAAAAAGAAATCTGGACCTATGGGAGGTGACGCCCAGATTGCCGCCATGATAGCTGACGGACATGTGGATGGGGTTGTGTTTTTTATTGATCCTCTGGCTGTTCATCCTCACATTGTAGACGTAAATATGCTTCTAAGAGTTTGCAATGTTTACAATGTGCCACTAGCCACGAATTATGCTACTGCTTCATTGATGATTGAAGGGTGGAAATGGAAATTATCCAAACACGAGCCAACCTAAAATGGATTCAAATTTTCGGGGATCTTAGGAAAAATCTTTTAATCCAATATTATATTTTTTTCTAAGATATTCTTCTACGTCATTCATAGCATAAAAACAATCAATTGCTTGATTTTCCGAAAAATATAAAACCAAATCATTAATTCCCTCTTTGAATCGAGTAGGGTTAGGAAATGGAATTTCTTTTAATAAATCGATTGCTTCCATTCCAAGAGCAGGATTGGCTTTTTCTAAAATAAATTCTAGAAAATTTTCCCAGCCTTTATCGCTTCCCAACTTTTGGGAAAAATTCGATGGTCTTCCAGCTTTAAAATATTCCATCATCATTTTTTTGGCGTCCATTTCGGAAATTGCCTGTATGGCGAGAATGTTTCTTTGGTGAGTTCCATCACCAAAACAAGAGTAATCAAAAAACCAAACCTTGGGTTTTTCATTTATGCCCAAATCCTCAAATCCAGAAATCAAAGAATCAATATCATAGTCATCTTTTTTTTGGGGGGAAAAATTCGAAAAATTTTGTAATTTCATAATTTTTTATTTTTTAATAGATACGAAGGTCTTCTGTTCCCACTCCATATTTTTGAATTAATTCTTGGTTCAGTATTTTGTTGTGCCCATTCTCAAGGGCAAATAATTCAAAACCCGGTTGAAATTTAGATGAATAAGGGTGCAAAATTTCTTTTAAAAGGAGTAACTTACATCCAATAGGGTGTGCTTCCTCCAAAGCAGTTTGATTGAATTCTTTAAGAAATTGATTCCAGTTTTCTCTGTTAAGAATTTCTTCCTTAAATTCTGACTGACTATATTCACTTAAAAAATCCATGGCTTTTTTTTGTGAATTTGCCTCTATAACAATTAAATATGAATAATCCGGAATCTCATTATCTATATCTCCAGTATAATTGTGATCGTACCAATCTAAAATGAAAAACCAAACCTTGGGCTTTTCATTTATGCCCAAATCCTCAAATCCAGAAATTAAAGATTCGTGATCTTCTTCTGTTTCAGAAATTAAAAATTCAAAAAATTTTTTGAGTGCCATTTTAAATTTTATTTATCCCTTATAAATCTTCCAATCCAATGCCATATTTTCTCTTTAATTCGGCGTTGGTTTTATTTATCTCATTAAAAGCATTACTTAAACCCTCGTGATATTGTCTATAAATTGAATACTCAGTTAAACCTGGTTGATATCGGCTCGGGAATGGGTGTGTAATTCGGTCTATGAAAGAAAATGAATAATTCGCATCGCTGTAACAATCTTCAAGAGCTTTTGTGAGGTCTTCTAAATCTTCTATTGGGTCGCCGTCTTCAGTGGAGATAGAACCATCTTCTTCCTCTTCGTAATCAACTGAAGAATTGTTTAGGACCATCTTAATTGCTTCTATCTCAGTTGTAGCCTCTACAACCAACAATTCTTCTATGAAACCATCCGCTTGGGAATCAACCGAAAAGAACCAAACTTGAGGTGGGTCATTAATTCCAAGATCCTCAAACCCCGAAATTATAGAATTAATCTCTTCCTCTGAGTTTTCGGTCAGAAAAAAATCTAAAAAATTTTTAAGTGCCATACATTTTCTTATTTTATATCCAATGGTCTGATTCTAATTTTTCAATGGAGTCCAAATTTATTCCATACCAAGATTTCAAATTTCTGTCAGCCTCTAGAACCAATTCTGCATTTTTTGTAAAAGAATTGAAATCATTATAAAGAGTGAGCGATCTAGGCTCAAGTTCTAAAGCTGAGGGTTTAGGGTGATCCATGACATTAACAGACAAAAGGGTTTCTTCTTCCTCTCTGTAATTCGACTCCTGAACTAGTTGAACCAATTCTCCCCAAATTCCATCTTCATCTTCTTCCACGAGATTTAAAAAATTTTTCCAATCTTCCTCATCTACCCCATCTTTCACACTCAAAGTTTCTGCAATTTTCAAAATGGCTTCCGGTCTGGTGTATCCTTCAACACACCATAGAGATCGACTACAACCATCTACATGAGACTCCCAGTCTATAAACCAAACCTTGGGTTTTTTATTAATTCCAAGATCTTCGAACCCAGAAATTATGTCATCTATATTCTCATTTTCTCCTAAAATATTCTTAGATTTGTTTACAGGAACACAGTTGGGCACGGATCTTCCATTTTTGGTTTTCATTCCCACCTTTTTGTAACCAGTCCAACATGGATTTTTCTTCCTGGCTGAAATTTTTTCCCTTTCTGCCAAAAAATTAGAAAAATCAGAAACACGGTTTTTTTTGTTTTCTGTTGTCTTTTCAATTTCTTGTCTCATTTTGGAATTTAATTTTTTAAAATCCATCCCCTTTTTAAATTTAAAGTTATCAAAGCACAACTTGATATCTTCAAAAGCATTTTTAAAATTTTGTGTGTTGAGATCTTGCAAACTAACTCTAGAGTACTTTTGTTTTTCAAATTGTTCATAGAAATGAGAGAAAAAATTTTCCAGTCTTTTTCTTGTTTTCACCAACATTTCATCAGTAAAAATATAGGTTGGACTAGAATAAGTCTTTTGATTCGAATCCCAGATTAAAAATCTTCCATCATCTATGGCATCAAAAATATCTAAAATTTTCTCGTTGTTAAAAACCAAATCTCCATCTAAAAACCAAATGGCATTTTCTTGGAAAAGATTGAATATTTTTTGAGGTACAAAATCAATTTTTTCTTGTTTTTGATCTACCACTGGGAATTCCTCCTGTGCAGAATCAATTTGTGTTTGTATTGAATTCAGAATTTGAAATAAATTTTCCTGGAGGTCAATTTCGAAGGTGAAATCTTTTCCTAAAGGATAGAGTAGTTGAACCGATTTAATTTCGGAAGCACTTGGCACTCTGACAATTCTCTGTCCTGCTTGGTTGGCAATCTCACCTAAAGCAGCGTTTTTCTGAATATAGCGATTGTAAATTGGATCTGAATTAGATCCTATAGAATAAAACAAAATCGTCATTGCTCCAGGATTAATTCCCTTACCTCCTCCCCACATTGAACCGCCAGTTTTTTCCTCCACAGCATCGACCCATCTGAAATCTAAAAATAATTTTTCATCTGTTAAGGATGAATTTTTCAAACAAACATTTCCCAAAAACATGATCCAATTGGACTTTAAACCTGAAATATTTTCAGTTTGGATTAAAAAATTTTTGATTTTGGAACTTCTGGCAATTTTATAAAAAATACGGGATAGAATTTTCCTCAATTCTTCAAAATCTAACACTGATCCCGTTAAGACATCATTTAAAGTCAGACTATCAATTATAATTCCATTGGAATTTAAAAGATTTTGTTTCAGAACGAATCCATCTGGATTTTCATCCTTATCGAAAGGAACTATTCTAGATTTTTTCTTTCCGTATTCGGGGTCTCCTGGTACTGCACTTCGGTCAAGCCAATGTGAACTAATCGGATTGGGAGGGGTTTGAGGTGAAACTGGATTATCGTCTTCCTTCAAAATTTTTTGCCAAACGAAATCAGAAAATTTCTGTAGATTAAATTGCATTTTTTATATATCCATTTCAACATTTATTTAAAGAGATTCAACTCTTCGTTTTAAATCTGCCGGAAGTTTCCAGGTGTATTTTTTTAAATCAGTTTTCATACTTGAAACTTCGTAATTTGGGTTAGATTCCAAAAATTTTATTGTTTCCCAAACAGAGTGGAAACCTGGATAAATGTTCTCACATCTTCTCAAATAAAAGAGAGCATCTTCGAAGTTGCCAGCAAGTAAAGATTCCCAACCTAACCTTTCCAAATCCGAAGCAGATTGAAATTTGGTGCCCGGCAGTACGAAATCTAAAGGATCTTCTTTTTTTTCTTGCTCCTGGCGTTTCCCGTCAAATGTGGCAGAAGAATCTAACGGGTTGGGGGATTGTGTTGTTGGTGCTAGTTGGCCGGTAGAATTTAGCCATTCTTCGTTTACGACTTTGTAATAGGACATCCATTGTGCCCTAACTTGGGCGTTTGGTGTTACGTGTGCAAAATATTGAGATAGAAGTCTTCTTTTGGCAATATCTGGGTTTAATACGATAAGCTCCGTGGCATATTTATCGTAGAAAGTAACTTCTTTTAAAGATTGTTCTCTATTCTGAAAGTAAAAAGAAATAAAGGTAGTAATAATCACCAGAACAAAGGTTCCCAAGAACCATTTAACAAATTCAATTTTTTTTTCTGATTCCATTTTTTATTATCAAAATAATCCCAGCTCGTCAAATCCAGAAAACAGATCCAACTGATCCTCATATCCCTTAGGAATCTTAATTGCAGATTGCATGTTCTTTGGCATGTGTTTCCACATGGTAGACAACATATGGACTGTTTTCCCAGGATCCCGTTGGAGTTCCTGGTTCCACCAGTCCGGTTGGATCCATGGAAGGGTTAGAATCAATTTTTGGGCTGCTGGTGTTCCTGTGTTCAAAACCTCCACCCATCCTTGCATGTTCCATTTGCCTGAATCTAATTGGAATTCGTCACACAAAAAATCCCCGCCCACCGTCTGTGGTGCTCCTTCTAGGGTCTGGAGTTGGTTTTCGCCACACCAAAAATCCCTACCAACCGTCTGGGGTGCTCCTTCCAGTGATTTCAGTTTGTTGTGGTTACAATTAAAATACCCACCCACCGTCTGGGGTGCTCCTTCCAGGGAGGTCAGTTGGTTTCTTACACAGTCGAAACTCCCATCCACCGTCTGTGGTGCTCCTTCTAGGGATGTCAGGCGGTTCCAGCTACAGTCGAAATCCCCACTCACATGTCCGAACGAGATGCCCGCGAAAGACTCCAGTTTTACCCTTACGTAACTACAGTTAAAATGACCCTGAACGTCCACCAAACCTGTTGTTGGATTAACAGACCAGGTTCCAGTTGTGTATCTGTTTAAGAATTTCTCCTGCTTCTTGGTGAGACCAGAAGGAAGACGGACATCTTTGGATTCGAAAAGTACAAATGGAAGGATACGTTTCATAAATTAGATTATACATTTTCAATCACCAAAAATATATATATCAAAAAATTGCACTATGAAAATTAAATTTTGGAAAGATCGGCTATATTGGCTAGGTAAAGAACTTTTAGGTATTTATACCTCTCAATCTTCTTTTTTTTCCAAAAAAAGGCTGGAATCTTCTATAGCCTTTATCATTGGGCAATGGGGAATGGTTTATTGGTTGCTTGAAAATCACTCCGGGGCCACTTCTTCAGATATAGCTATTTGGGCTGGGATTGAGTTCGCCATTTCTGGTTACATACTCACGGAGATTCAAAAGGAAAAAAAATTAAATGGAAATAGGGGTCAAGAACCTCCTATTCAAGAGTAACAAACCATGATCCTACCTCTTCTGAGGTTACGCTTACATTAAATTTGAAACCTACAGTTTCTCTAACTGCACGGTTAACACCAAAGTAACCCAAAAATACCCCATCTTCGTTCCAAATCATTTGATTGTTACCATTTTCTTTCCCGGAATTTTGTAAATTAGAATTTAAAAATCCAAATCCGCCAATCACACCTCCTGGTTTGATTTTAGGAATCCACTCTTTGATTGTGCTTTTGACCTCTTCATAGGTTGTAATGTCCTGTAAAAAAACAAAATCAAGACTTCCCGGGCCAAACAAATTGCCCGCTTTTTCGGTGCTGGTCCTGGTCAAAATAGCTCGATCTCCGTACAACTTAATTCTGTCCAAGGCCCGAAGCAAAACTGTTTCTCCCGGCATCCCTGGTACTCTTATTTCAACGTCTTGTGAATCAGACCACGAGTCTACCAAGAATACCGTACCTGGCCAACAAGACAAAATTTCTTTGGCAGATTTTCCTTCCCCTGCTTGTAAAATGACCCCCTTTCCCGTCTTCAATTTTTTAAGATGGGATTTAAAATAATTGGGTCTATCTTTTTTGATAATTATTTCCATTTGGATTTAAATTTAAAAAAAAAGCCCCACCGAAGTGGGGCTTGAAGTTGGAAGAAAATTACTTCCGGGGTCTCATAATTTTGTAGGCGCAGTTAACGATTTCATCGTTGTTGTACCGAGCCGACAAAACTTCAGACACATAGGAAGCAGAATAACCGGTCATCTCGGAAATTCTTTTTTGATCACCCCTTCTGCTTTTCGTGTGGATGACGTTCATTTTGTCCTGATAGGACGCTTTGGGTTTTTTGGTTGTGTTTGACATAAAATTGAATTTAAACATCTTTTCTATGATAGAGAGAATTTTAAGTTTCACACATTCTTGGGAAAAATCTTAAAATTTACCTAAATTGGGAAGTTTTACTACTTTGTCTTCGTTTTTTCCTTTTCTTTTTCTGGTGATTTCTTTTTGGCCTCTGGTTTAGGCTTTTCAAATTCGATGTAGGCAGGAAGGTAAGACGGTTCGACATAAAGCAAATTTAGAGAATCCGTAATTGTAAATTTTTTTCTTAAATAAATTGCCTTAAGTTCTTTGATTGTTTGCGACCACTTCTTAAAATGAAATTTGTCTTTGTTGATAACATCATCTGGTTCTAATTTTCCTCGAATGATTTTTCTTAGAATTTCGGCTCTTTCTTTCATGTTATCCCCTTGTAAAATAGTCTTCTCAAAAAGTAAAAAATCGGCTAAGTGTTTCATCTGGAATAATTAATTTTTTACTCTACCCAAAATTTTGGTGTATTTTTCCCCCAAATAACTTCTAAGTCACGAAAAACATGTTCCATATCATCTGTCCCAAATTCGTATTCCAAAAGATCTTGGTTAGCTTTTAGCAGATTGGAATCTATCCGATCCCAGAATTCTAATATAGTTTGACAATTTTGAGCCACCAAACCCAATTCATGCGGGTCGAAACAATCTTCGATGAATTGGGTTTCGTATGAACCGCTGAGTTGAATTTTACCAGCTTTGATGTTGGCCAAAACTGAATCCTGGAGAGTTTTTGAAAATTGTGTAGTGGAGGAATTTTCAAAATGCCGACGTGGGATCAAATCATCCTTTTCGTATTTAGAAATTGGAACCCTTAATTCTACATCATCGTAGAACCTCCACTTCAACTTGTCATAGTCGGAAAGATCTACCCATAAAAAATTAAATACAAGGTGTTTTTTGTCAATTATTCCAAGATCTTCAAAGCCTGAAATTAAATTATCTAAATCTTTTTCCCCGAAATTTTCGAATAGTTTTAGGTATTTCATGATTTATATATCTTGAATCCATTATTACTACCAGAAATTCAAATCCAGTACCCGGCCTCTTTTAAAAAATATTCCCTCTTATTTCGATTTTGCCAATTTCTAATCACGAGATTCACCATCCTAAGGTAACCAAATCTTTTAAAACGCCTAGAGTCCTGAGTAATTAAATTTGGAATGAGACAAAACTCTTCCGGTTCAAATTGACGGGAAAAAAGCCAATCTTCCGTGTGTTTCACCTGAGAATCAAAACCTCCCTTTGACCAAAAAGATTCCCGGTCCACTAGGGTGAACGAACCAACAGCAAATGGCTCTTTTTGGCTTATCAAGGTCGTACACCACCGGTTCAGACAAAACAAAAATTCAGCTTTCCAATCTCCCTCTGTTCTTGAAACAGGCGTTGTCGACAGCAATTTGGTTTTTCCTCCCATTTTTTGAACACATGAATTCAAATTCATATGTGGGGTGAATGTAACGTCGGCATCTAGAAATAAAACATATGGTGTCTTTGCCAGAGTAGCTCCTGCGTTTCTTCCCTCTGCCACCTTCCCCCCGGGAATGATCTTCAAATTTAAATTAAAAAGAAAGGCTGCCATTTTTGCTCTGGACACGGTTAGATCTGAAGAATTGGCATCTGCCAAATAAATTTGGGTGGATCCTATCTTTTGTCTGGCCAAACTTTCCAGAGTGGCAAAAATGTATTTCTCCTCATTTTTGCAGGGAATGACAATTGTTAATTTCTCTTCCATGGGAGTACAAGGCACAATAATTTTTATCCAAAATAAGATAGGAGTTGTTTTCGATCCAATCCCCCGTGTTAATATATCTAATTTTGCCAATTTCCTTCAATTCTGGATTGTGTATGTGTCCACACACAACGGTGTGGCAATCTCTTTTTTCAGCCTGCCTCGACATCTCCCTTTCGAAGTCGACCATAAATTTCACTGCCGCCTTGACATTATCCTTCAGATACTTTGAGAGGGATCTTTTGAATCCCATTTTTTTTAATGTCCTATCTATAACAATTGCCAAATCGTAACCCAACCCTCCCAACTGTGCGAGCCACCTCATTTTCACCACCCCGTCATATTTGTCCCCGTGACAGAACCAAATTCCAGATTCAATCCATTCATCTACGATTCTGATATTGCCCAATTCCATGGGCAAATATTTTCGGAGAAATTCGTCGTGATTTCCGGCAATCCAAATGATTTCTTTCGTTTTTGATAACTTCAAAAATCTTCGAATCAGACGGGCGTGATCGTAAGTGAATCTTTTGTATTTTCTGAAGAGCCAACCATCGATGATGTCACCAACCAAAATGTAACGCTGGAATGACCGGTCTTTCAGCAGATGCAGAAGTTCCTCTGAGGAACATCCTTTGGATCCAATGTGGACGTCTGAAATAACAAGAGTTTTCATTTTCTTTATTTATTCTCTTAAATTGAAAAAAACGTTAAATCACTGTCAAATTCTTTGGTGAAAACACATTGTATGTAAAATTTCTAAAAATTTACATCTGGTGAATTTTAAAATTTTTAGGAAAACATAGCTGGCTTGTTAGATATATAAAAAATAAAATCAACAAAAGATATGTCCAATAAAGATAGATTCGAACAAAGATTCAAAAATTTTAATATCCCTCAAAGTGAGCTAGACAGAATGTATAAATTGGAGCAAGAATACCAACTTCAATTAAATTGGATTTCCGAACAAGCTAGCGTAAATCAAAGAGGTGCAGGATCGGCGGCTGGAGCGGGATCTGATGTGACACCAACCATTAGTAACACCCCAGTACAAACTTCTACACCAACGCCTACTCCAACTCCCACCAAAACTCCAACCCCTACCCAAACTTCAACTCCTACACCAACCATTAGTACCACCCCAGAACAAACTTCTACCCCAACTCCTAGCTAATATTTACTCCAACCGCAACATCTTGGCTGGATCCGGAGAGTGTTACACAAATGGAAGATCTTATCAAAATTACTATTCATATCTCGACCGGTACATTTGGTTAAGCTGGTACATTGGGATCGTCTGAATCCTCAGATTCTTCCGTCCAATTTTTAAAGATGAATGACTACTTATGATTTCAGACACAACTTTAATAATTCAAGGTAGACTAAAAAAAGAATGTATTGATTTCTATAAGTCCAATTTTTTAAACTGCCCTGTTATTATTTCGACGTGGGATGACTCAGACACATCTTTTTTCCAGGATATTCCTTCAAATTTTTCCATTCTGATGTCGCCTAAACCCAGCGAGGTTGGGCCGCAGAATTGCAATCTCCAAATTATTTCAACAGTGTTGGGATTAGATAAAACCCAAACCAAATTTGCAATCAAAATGAGAGGAGACGAATTTTATTCCAATCTAGAGGAAATGATTTTGAAGCTACTTGAGGCACAACACAAAATTTTTACCAGTCCGGTATTTTTTAGACATCCAAGTTTTATGATGTTTCATGTGTCTGACCATTTAATTGTAGGCACAACCAGCAATTTAAAAAAAATGTTTTGTAATATAACTTACGATCCAAAATTGAACGTGGAAGTAAATCTAACACGCCATTTTTTATCTCAGGTAAATCCACAATACGAACATCAACCTTTGCAATCTATGTTTGAAAATTTTGATATTTTAGATTTAAATCAACACAAACCGTACCATATAACATGTAATTGCTGTGGAAATTCCCCATACACTAATTTCATCCCTGAATCTCATGGATCAATGTCTAAAATATCACAACTGTTTGAACGAGATATATAAAGGATGAAAAATTTAGTTTCTTTTGATATTTTCGAAAGTAGATCTATGGGTCAAAATGAAATGTAGATGATGAGAGCTTTGGAAGAAGAAAAGGAGATGGATAAAGAAACAGCATGGAATCAGGCTCATTTCTATGTTAAAAAATTGGGATTTTGAAAAAAAAAAGAACATGGAACCGGAAATAGAGAAAAAAATCCAAGAACTATACGAATTGACACCAGATTATGTTGGGGTTGGTTTTGGAACCAAATATGTTCACGGCATAGACACACAGAAGAAATGTTTCTTTTTTACAGTTCCTTGGAAAAGACCACTCGAAGATCTGGATATTCAAGATTTACTTCCTTCCGAGGTTGAAGTTGATGGTATAATTTACCCAACAGATGTTGTCGAGACCAGAGGTCCCGTTCGATTTTTAGCATGTGGTAGTACTACGGCTTCAAATTGTTACGGGTGGAATACAACCCCGCCCACCCAACAGCAAAGAATCAGACCGGTGCGAGGGGGAATTCAAATGACAACTTTTAACAATCGTTCATCCGTTGGAACTTTAGGTTTTTTAGCCTTAGATGTTGAAACGCAATCCATCGTTGGGGTAACGAACAATCACGTAGCCATCGCTAATGCTTTTTTCGCCAGTGTTAGAACTCAACCCATCACTGAATTTCAAAATGAAACTACAGACATTGCATTTCAAAATCTGTGGTCTAGTAATCCAGCCACGGCAAACGCCAATGACATAGGAGATGTTATCAGGTATGTACCTATGGTCAAAAGCGGCTTCAATCAAGTAGATGGTGCTTTGATTTCCATAAACCAAGGAGATTTTGATCCCTCAATTTCATGGCAACAATTTGGCCTGACTGGAGTGACAACTCCACTGCCATTTGCATCGACCTCTGAAATTAATAGTTTAGTTGGGAATACTGATGTAATTAGCAGTGGTAGAACTACTGGAGCCAAGCAAGGAGTTTGCTCACTGACGATCACATCCGTTAGCTCTGCTGTACCAGTGGGAACTTATGAGGATCAAAATGGAGGATTTGTGGTGAATTTTAATAATCTAATTTCCTTCACACGAAACGATTCACAATGTGCTTGGCCTATAGCACCCGGAGATTCTGGCTCTTGTTTAATTGCTTTTGTTGGGGGCGAATACAAGATAGTGGGATTGAATTTTGCAGGTTCTAATGCAATCGGTTTTGCGAATAGAATAGATCATGTTTCTTCCCAACTGTCTATCCAGGCGTGGTCTGGCGGCACTCCAAACTTTGTGATAACGAAATATCTATGTACCGATCCAGGACTTAGTCCGGACAAAATTTTAAACTTTGCATCTTTACCTTATTGGCAGGTTGGAATCCAACAGCAGGAAGTAAATTGCGGGCCAGGAGTCCCCTAAAAACTAACTTTCTTTTCTAAGCTTACCGTCGTAATGTTCGTACCGATTATGTTCTGTTGGAGTTAAAAGTAAAAGACCCGGGTACAGATTTCCAGCTTTAGTTTCTTGGAACATGTAGGACATCCAAGTTTGCTCGTAAGGTCTTACCCATTTTTCCGTGAGAAACATTTTTTTATTGCCTATCTTATTTACAATTTGGGGCCAGTTGCAATAATAGACGTCCCCGTCTACATAAGGAATTCCTTTATGAGATCTAATATTTTTATAATCTGCCTTAGGAGCATTGGGATCCTGTCCCATTTTAGGTAAATTTGGTTTTTCTGGGAAAAATTTCTCTCTGATGTTCTGGGGTACATTATACCACGACCACTGGGTACCATTATCACCAAAAAATTCTGAATAATTCAATTTCAGAAAATCAAAATTGTTTTCTTTGATAATTTCTAAAGATTTTTGGTACAATCCAGGCACAAAACGGTTGAACCCATTTCTGCACCTTTCTCCTTCTTTTGGATAAAAAAACATGTCGTCCTCAAAGAAAAAGTAAAAATCAAATCCTCTTTCTGCCGCATCTTCAGCGATCCACTGCCTTCCCCCACAAATACCGAGGTTATCTTTTTTTACATGTAAAAATCCATGTTCTCTGCATAAATTTTCATACTCTGGAGTAGTACTAAAATCGGTGGAATTATCCAAAAGAATTTTAATGGGCTTTCGGATAAAATCTGAATCGTAGTCCAACATTGATTGGATTAAAGTTTGAAACTGATTAGGGCTATTAAATCCAATTACATATAAACCGCAGTTTTCTGGATTCAAAAAAGACACATCAAGTTTTATCTTTTCCTCTGAGAAATCTTTGAGCGCTTCAAAAAAAGGCCACACCAATCCATTTCCCTCTATCTCAAAACGATGTGTTAACTCTGGATATTGATGAGATAAGATGGTAAACAAACACTCGTCTGCTCCCATGTATCCGGCATGTAAAGTTTTAGACATGATCGAATAATACAGAGTATTGATTTCATGTAATCTTTCTTTAGAACCTCCAAAAAACCCACCACGACAGACATAATTAACATATTCAACCCCACAATAAGATGCCATGGCTTTCCTTTCAAATCCATGGATTTCTTCGTTTGCTGTATAAGGATAAGAAATTTGAATAAATCTATCGTTGTGTTTTCTCACAAATCTAGGTAGATTTTTCAAAACCTCATCCTTTGTAAAATATCCTTTAGGAACCGTGTTAGTTAAACCTCCATCTATCCAAAAGAAATAATCTGTGTTGAATGGATTTAAAATAGCAGAATCGTTAACCATGAACATTTTGGTGAACATCATCGGATTATAAAATTCTAAAGCCGCCTGTGGTGACTCTGCAAGCCAACCTGCAAAATTTTGCCAAGAAGGTCGATTTCTAATTTCTTGTATTTGATCGAAAAAAGGATTCCAAATTTTAAAATCCTCCAAATTTTTAATTTGAATCGATGTGGGTTTCCCTTGTCTAACCTCCTCGACCTCGGTCCTTAGATCCTGAGGAATCCAAATGACCATGGGCACATCTGTTTCAAGTAACTCAAAAAATTTAGATTTATAATAGGAGAAATCTCTTTTAGCCCAACCTTGCAAATCTCCTCTTTTCAAATCCCATAATCCTGTAACAATTGTAAAGTTGTTTTTCATATAATTTTGTGGAGTATTTAAAAAATTTAAAAAGAGAAATCTAGTGGTTGACCTTCCGTGTGACCTAATTTAATTATGAAGTCCGGATTTTTCTCTGGATAGATTTCAATCACTAAACATTTTCTAGTTCCGTGTACAGGGTCTGATTTTAAAACATCTAAATTTACACCAAAACTAAGTTTACAACCTCCATTTTGGTCAATTAAAAATTGTACTAGTTCAGTAACATCTTGAGTGATTCCCAACTTCGAGCCAGAATAACCTTCGTCTATTTCATAAGGACAAGACCCCCACAAAGCAGATTTCACAATCATCCTTTGGTCCTTGTATTTTTCTAAGCCTCCTTTATAAAATTCTTCTTTAATCTCGGTTAAAAATGGATTAAACCCCATATGATAAAATTCGAAATTTTTAACATTTGGAATTCCTGAATTAAGCCAATTTTCGTTTTCCCATCTTGTTGAATGAATAGGTTCTTTAGTTTTTGAGATGTGCTTGAAAGAACTCCACCAAAAATTACCCCAATACCATCCCCCGTTACATGATACACCGACATTATCCCACTCGTCAAGTAGTTGAACACACTCTTGCCATCTGTCTATCGTAAAATGTTCCAGACAATATCTCCAAGCTTTTGAATTTCTTATTTTTTCTTCGGATTTTTCTTTTCCTTCTGATGTTGTCCAATTGTTAAAAATCCCTTTTGTATGAAAATATAAAATTTTGGCCTTTTGGTGTTTAAATGCAAGTTCTCTCACTTTTTTGATGGCAAGATATTCCGCATAATTGAGCTCTGATAATTCTAACTCTAATTTTGGATACGAAGAGAAAAATTCGATGGCTTCTTCTTTAGTAGATTCGGCCAGAATAACAGTAACACAAATTTTATCAGCTGCATCATACAATCCAGAATCATGTAATCGTTCTAACTGTTCTGCCACTTGAATCTTCCATTGATTGACCAAATATGTGTGGTAAACAACGATTGTTTTTATTTCGTCAGAATCATGAATTGAATTTTCAACTTCAGGTAAAATCGAATTCATATTAAAATCATCAGAACTTAGTTTCAACAGGTCTGGTTGTATCTTTTTTTTTATAATAGCTGTTATACTCCAATCCGGTCTGGTGCGATAAATTTCAATAGATTCAATCCACGAATTCAAATAATCTGTATCCTCTGAAGAAATGAAGTCCGATTGTATTTTTCCCGTTTGCTGGAATTTTTCTAGCATACTAAGGGTGATAGTTTTGGTTGGATCACCCCAGTTAAAAATTTGTTTTTCTGGCATTACTACCTCTAAACTAGTGTGAAGATCTTCTAATACAAAAAGTCCTCCTGGTTTTAGAATTTTAAAAAGTTTTGCGAGAGAAATTTGTTGATCATACATCTTATGTGATCCATCATCTAAAATGAAATCAAATTCTTTATAGTCTTCGCAAAATTGGATTAGTTCTTGCTCTTGAGATTGATCCAAATCAACGAGAGTGAGTCTTTCGTAATTATCATCCCCCAACATCAATTTGGTGTAATCGGTATTGATATCAATCCCAACAATTTCTGCATTTTCGAAATAGTCTCTCCAAAGTCTCAACGATTCACCACCCGCGCATCCTATTTCCAAGAAAGATTTACAAGATTCTTGATGTGGCTGAAAAATCTGGTCGTAAATTAATTCGAAATATTTATGTTCGTAGTGTTTATCTGTGTTATAAAAAGATGCCATTCCAAGAAGACTCCCTGATTTCGGGGGGGTCAAATTGAAAATTTTGTAGTAGGCAAGATCCAGATTTCTATTTAACAGGTTCCCATATGCAAAAGCATGAAATATAAAAATTTTATGAGAAGGATCGTCTACAACTCTAGAATTAAAGATGTGATTAGGGACAATTTTAATTTTCTCTTTAGATTCTGTGATGTGGTCGTATAAATATCCAAAACAAGTTTGGTCGTGCCAAAGGCCAGTGTGATAATACCCTTCTGGCTCACCATTGGGTCCCTTCAAAGATTCGCTAATTTCCCACCATTTAGAAAGAAAATCTTTCACCCAAGGCGTATTTTTGATGAGGATGACACCCGCATTCATTCTGCTTGGACCATGATCTTCGGTAACAACAATATCAAAAGAGGGATCTATAAATTTCTCAATCCTTTGGTCTTGGCCTACCACAACAGCATCTGCATCCAAAAATAAAACATAGTCGGGATTTTGAGTTTCCAGAATTTCCAACAAGAGAATAGGTTTGTACCAGGTTATAGACCTATTTTGTATTCTTGTTTTAATTTTCTCGTCGTCTTCTTCTACGACATATTTGTAATTTTGCAAATCACAATATGTGGAATTTAATTTTCTTGTGTACTCTTTATAAGCAATGTTTTTGGTCCAAAATTGTGATAAAATTATGTTGGGGGAGATCATTCTGAATTTTTTATTTTTATGGTAAATTTCCGGTTATTCTTTCACACCAACCTTTGGATTCAGAGTGAGGCCAAACGACCCAATATTTTGGTTTAATTGTTGTTTGAAATTCTCTCCACACTTTGCAATAACCATCCGGATCATTTTTCATTCTTGAAATTTCTTGTCGATCTGCATCTTTCCTAAAAAGTGTCTTGTCTGTTTCATCGTGGAAAGCAACAACCCAAAAATCATAGTCCTGCTCGGTTACTTGGTCGTAGTTGATGTCAATACAGTGTTTGAAAATTTGTGAAAATGAATTTTTCCATGCTTCCACATTTCCTCCAAACATGTTGATCCCGGGATTAGGTGGATAAAATTTCTCCAATGTTTCCTGCTGAACCGCTCTTTTTTCAAATAAGAGTCCCGCATATTCTTCATATTGTTGAAGAGTTCTAACCGGTCCAAAACCATATGGTCCGTCGTGCCCTTCCTGAACTTCACCATCCATCCCAAACAATTTACGATTGGTTAAATGTGATACATCATTTCTTTTTACCCATTCTTTGTCGTCGTCCCACTGTTTTGTTCTTCCTTTTCTTGTATATTCGTGCCAAATTAAAACTTTATGCGGGTGAAATAAATCATATCCCCAGGTGTAAGCCCTGACGGCAATTGAAATTTCTTCCCCGTGAAAATAATAGTTGGGATTGTGTTGAACCTCTGTTGAAAATTGGCCTAAAGTAAAAGCAAAATGGGCAGAGTAAAATCTGGAGGGCACAGGAGAAGTTAAATTCTGCCATCCCGG
>Ga0129333_10000691_pt1 | contig 28949 bp, 40 predicted proteins | sample CPB6_08_DNA_FD_94474 | JGI IMG/M metagenome (GOLD analysis project Ga0129333, IMG submission 94474) | Freshwater to marine salinity gradient microbial communities from Chesapeake Bay, USA - CPBay_Sum_0.6_0.8_DNA | ecosystem: Environmental > Aquatic > Marine > Coastal | place: USA: Chesapeake... | reverse complement strand
GACGGTCTTGGGGCGGGCCTCCACCATGGTCTCGATGATCGTCATGAGGGACGCTGCGGAAGTCGCCATGGCTTCGAGTGACTGAGCGCTGTAGATTTTATGGATCTCTCCAATCTTAAGTAACGGTCCGTGTCTTAACATTCATAAAAAAATGAAATCATTTGTGACGCTGCGTGACCCGGCGGTTACGTTATATAACGCTTCCGGGACGCCCCGTGATTTCAAAATTTTACGATGCGTAAGGCGCTGGTCCTTGGTTTAGATTGGGGGAACCCATTGTATTCAAACAGCCTACGCAGTGAGATATGGCAGACGCCTGGCGCTACGCCGACCGCTACGCCGACACGGACACGTACTACGACTGCGAGGAAGACCTCGACCTGGCAACGCTGCGCGACGTCATCAAGGACCTTGACGGCGCCGTGGACCAAGTCCGGTCACTGTGCGACGGTCTCATGTGTTCGAGGCTCGCTGAGAAACTCGTCGAGTATCCGCGATGCCCTCCGCCGTCTCCTCTGCCTTCGCCCCCAACATCGCCTCCGCCCGAGTGCGAGTTGGTGTCTTACGACCCGTGGGACAACACGCACCTATGGGTCGTTCTACCAGCGGCGATTTTCGCAGCGGCAGTGGTGTTCGACGACATGGCCCCAGTGGTGCTCTTCGAAGCCTTCGAGGCGCGGCGCAACGCAGGCAAGGCGGCTGCAAAGGCGGCGCGCAAGGCAGCGAAGAAACGGCTCCAAATTTTGTAATGTAAACATTCTGATGGCAGCGCTCCTTAGGGAGCGCATAAGACCAGTGGGGGAACCCATACACATTCAAACAGCGACGCAGCGTGACTCGATGGAGTCAACGAATCAGCTCCCCAAGCGCAAAATCGTTAATTTCAGATGTGTCTTGGGATGGTTGTGCTGTCCAATGGGAAGCACAATTTATCTTCTTGCAGATATACGGAATACGCTGCGAGAAGGGAAAGCCGAGAAAAAACGTGCTATACAAAGGACAGAACTGTTGAATGCGATTAACTCGGAGGACGAGATGGCGCAGAATCCTAACCCTTTCGCAATCCCTCGCGCCGATAGAGATTGGAGTTAGAAGTGACATCCTCGATTGCGCCATGTGGCAGTCACCCTTCGGGGTGGTGTAAGTCCATGCTCGGGGTGCGTTTCTCGATTGCAGTTTTTTATAATGTCTAAGGTACGGTCCCTTGGTTTAGATTGGGGGAACCCATACACATTCAAACAGCGCACCGTGAGATAATGGCAGACGCCTGGTGCTCGATTGCTCACAAGTTGGAGCACAAGGCGAAGTTCAAGACCGTCATCGGGGACATCCACCAGTGCGGGTTCGAGGTTGGAGTCACCATGCGTCAGCAACTTTCTGACTTTCTTGCGTGGTACGACGACTGGGCATACTGTTGCCCAAGAACCCAAGAGGAGCAAGACATCGAGTCGAATCTGTACGGCACGATGGTTGGCTACGACAACGTGTACCTACGCAACTGGAACGAAGCTCTGACAAGACCTCACGCCAAGTGGAAGCCCCCTGTGCTGCACCCGTTCTGCCACAAGTGCGCCTTGTACCACGGTTGCGTTTCATGGTGCAACTAAACTCAAAAAAACAGCATGACGGCAGCGCTCCTTAGGGAGCGCATAAGTCCTATTCGAGACACCTTTGGAGATGAACTGCTACTACGAAGTATACCAACTCGAACCGAAGCGCGTACACATTCCTTACTGCGTGCCCGGCAAGAGGACCGAATCCGAGGCGGCCGAGTACATGTCGTCTCTGTGTGAAATCGGGTGGGCGCTCAACAAGCGAGTCATGTTCGGTGTTGTCAAGTTCACTGAAGACCAACGCGTTCAGTATCTCGAACGTGAAGACGCGATGACTGCTTGGTGGAATCCGGTATCACAGAATTGCTTACATCCAGCAATTCTTCAGGAGCTTCGCGAAACCTTCCTTGTGGATTCGTACAAGACCTACGAATACGACACGGTAAGCGACGAGCTACTCGAGGCTATTCTGAGCTTCATCCCGGAGTACAGCCCCGCGCAGCTAGTGGGTACTATCGAAGCGCTCAAGGAGAACTTCGAGGCCGACCGGCGAGCCTTCGAACAGGCGTGGTATGTGAGGGATGACATCGATGCACTGGCAGATGCATTGGGAAAGGGTGTTACATTTTAAAAACCAAAAAAACAGCATGACGGCAGCGCTCCTTAGGGAGCGCGTAAGTCCACAATTAAATATAATTGCTTAAAATAATTATATTTAAGACTGGGAACCGATGTTATAGATTGAGAAAACTCTTCTGTATCGAAATGCTGTTCTGCGCTGCGCTCTTCATTACCGCGATTCTTGTAATCCCAACACTGTTTGCGGCCACAATCGACAGTTTACTAGTACCACCTGTTCTTCTGACTACGCTTGTTCTGTTCTCTTTTTTTTTAAACGGACTTGGGGCGTGTAACGAGCGGCACTACTTGCAGCACTACGAGTAAATCTTTTCACGCGGCAGCACCCTTCGGGGTGCATAAGACCACGTGGGGAAACCCTTATAAATATGGACAAGCTCTCGGACGATCTGCTACAAGCGATTTTCCAAGAACTGGACGCAGTGACTCTTTTGACGTTGTCTCGGGTGTCTAAGGAATTTCAGATTGCCGCCGATTCCGATTCCACATGGACATATGTGCACGGTTTTACTAGGACGCAGTCTATGACAGTAATCACTGAGTCCAAGCGCCGCATTCGCGAATTAGGCGACCTGCTCTGGGTAGCGAGGCGAGCTGAGCTGAAAGCTGGCGAAGTCTTCTTCAGAGCGCCGTCCAGCGACTGGGTGGTCTCAGAACAGAAACGTCTTGAGCTGACGAATGCTCACCGTCTATGGAAAGACACAACGGGGAACCTCGACAAAGCGACGAGGGACCTTAGTGTAGCACTTCAGATGTTGCGAGTTCCGCTTGCTATGCGTCTTGATGCTGCGCGCACACGGATTGAGTATTACGCGGAGTTGAAGAAGGCACATCGCATGAAGCTCGATGTCTCGGCTACAGACGCAGCAAGGTCCCGTCTCACGAAGATAAACCAGGATGTAGCGGTGTTGGTCAATGAGAAGGCGCTTGGTACTCAAACGACGTTCTGGTGGGTAGCAACCTGCTGTGCTCGCTCAATTTGGGCGAACCCAGATGAACCACTTATTATGACAGACTGAGTTAGACGCGGCAGCACCCTTCGGGGTGCATAAGTCCACGCGACGATTTTACACAATGGAAAATCGCTTCTACAACCTTCCGGAAGACCTCCAACTCAAAATTTTCTCACACGCCCGCGCCTTGTTACTCACTCAGGGCGCTCGCGCCATGTTACTTGCTCATGTTCACATCGAGTTATGGACCAATAGGTACGACCTGTGGTCTTGCAATGGGCGCATAGCGTTCGTGGAAATCCGTAGAGAATCTTCTGATTTCTGCGATGAAGTAGACTCCGAAGATTCTTACAGTGTCTGTGACGGCGAATGTTGCGGCGGTAAGAATGAATCCATCTGGTGGAGTTCCAGATTTAGTTCCAGATAGAATTTTAATGGCAGCACCCTTCGGGGTGCATAAGTCCATTTATAATTTGTCAATTTATTATATTTATTATATTTATTAAATAATAAATGAATAGATTTTACTATACAGTGTACGACCCTAATAGTAAAGCACTAGCTCTAAGAGAATTTGAAAATAATCTAATCAGGAATTTTCTTACAAAATCGAGAACCATGACTAATATAAATGATATGCGTGTTTTATTCGATTCTGTATGGTATGCTATAGACGAATTATCAGAATATTCGCCATCTGATCACGTTGAACGTTTACAAAAACATATAGCAAATAAATTTATAGAGAGACTTATACAATTATATACACCCCAAGAATACTATCTACTTATAACAATTAGATTATCCAACCCAACCGCAGTAAGACGGGACCTACAACGCGCGTTAAATATGCCTTCCGGTCCACTTCGGTCTGTGGAGGTTGCTGGTCTAGAACATTTATTAACTCTTATTCAGATTCGAGAGAATATGCCTGCTAGAAACCCTGTTACACCCGACGAGGAAGCAATGTTTGGAAATTATTGGGAGGGTTATAAGAAGGTTGGAATGAAAAACAAGTCTGGAAAAAGAGTTCCAAATTGTGTAAGAAAATAAATTAGTTTTTTATATTTTATTTAGATTAAATAAAATATGAAAAAATATTTTTTGGTATATAACGATGGGACTCACGTTAATTATTTAGAACACTTATTAGATTCGGTGAGAACTTTTAATAAAGATTTTGAAATTATCGTTTTCAATAAAGAACAAATTGATTATGAGTTTCGAAATAAAAACGCTAATATATTGAACGAACCGCGGGGTGGTGGATATTGGTTATAGAAACCGTATATTATAAATAAAACATTAAAGAATATTAATGATGGAGATTTACTATTTTATTTAGATTCTAAATATTATTTTATGAAGGACTTTACAGAATTATATCTAAAACATATGGAGAATAGAGATATATTGGTATGGAAAAACAAACCAAATGAACCAACTTTTTGGATGAGTAATTGGTGTAAAATGTCTGTTTTACATAAATACGGATTGTGTGATATGGTATTTAATGAAGAAATAAACATTTCGTGGGCTGGTGCAATTTTTTTACGCAAATCCAAAATTTCAGTTGATGTTGTAAACGAATGGTTGCAAATGTGTTGTATCTATGAAGATATTTCAGATTCACCTAGTGATATAACAAACTCGAGCTCGTTCTACGAGCATAGACACGACCAAAGTTTATTAACCATAGTTCTAATCAAGTATAATATTTGTTTAGAATATTTTGAAAAAGGAATATTACAAAATTTAAGAGCGTTATATAAAGTTTAATAATTGCTTAAATTTATTATGTCTAAGATACAACCGTTATAGTTGAATGACGGTAATCCGCAATGGACTCTCTCTCTACCGATTTGCTTCGTGCGATTTTTCAGGAACTCGATGCAGTTATGCTTTGCAGACTTTCCACGGTGTCTAAGGACTGTCGAGTTGCAGCCGACGATGACAGCGTCTGGGACACTGCCCACGGCTTCGCCAAGGGGCGGTCCTTTCTAATTCTTACAGAGCTCGGTGCTCTCTCACTCTCTAAGACCGAGGAGTGCAATGCTGCTGCTACTATTGCGAGCAACTCCGAATTCGACGGGAGCACGGAAGATGAGTCTGACGACGCAATCGGTCGACGCGACCGCGCGTATGAAGCCTGGGAAACCGCGCAGAATGAGAAGCGAATTATCCAGCGGACGCATGCTATAGCATATCGCATGCTGCGTGTGCCCAAAAAACTTCGTGTAGCAGCTGCCGATGCTCTGGTTCACTATTACAAAGTGGCACAGTGTATCGATTCGATACTCAAGGGCATTCCGCATTGCAGCGACGATGACACAATCGATGCTGCTTACCGCGACCTCAACCTCAAGCTAATTGAGGCAGAGCATACTCTCATAGATGCCAATGCAGATGTAAAGAAGTGGGAGCACGCATTCGTGGATCATAAACGTTGCTCTTTTACTTTCGCACCCGCATACTGTGTGAGTACACGTTGCTCTTCGACATACACACCCGCCTTCTGTTGTGCACAGAAACCATGGGGGAACTCACCACCTCTCGATATTCTCGAGCATCGTTGGACGTTTGAGTAAATAATATGACGGCAGCACCCTTTGGGGTGTAGTAAGTCCGTTTCAAAAAAAATTCCTTAAATTGCTAAAATTTATAAACCTTAAGACTCATTGCTAAACTTTAAATTGAGACAATCAAAGATGTTCAGCAACCGAGACGTCAAACGTGTTCGCGACGAGCTTCTTCGTGATGCCTCTTACGTCGAGACATACGAGGACTACGAAGACCCGCCGATTGTTCCGCCGACTCTCAAGCGCCAGTTAGGCACGACTGGATCACCGTTGCGCCCAAGGTCTCCGGACGGCGTGTCGATGCTTCAGCGTCTAGACCGACCTCCGTTCCGTGAAGACCTTAGCATCGTCTGCAACTGGCGCGCGGATGCTGAGCGGCCCGATCCGGACGCTCTGAACTGGACTACTCAGGCTGATCACGCGGACATCGTGCGAACGTATCGTGAGGCTCAGGCTAAGCATCCGGATATAGTGCTACCGGTACCCATCACTCGGCAGAATGGAGAGATTCGTCCATGTACTGCGCCTTACCCAGTAGCTCAGCAGACTCCGGCGGGTCAGCAAGTGCCCATGACTACTCGCTGGAGCGATGACGAAATGGCGCATTGGAATGTGAATGGAATGTGAATGGAATGTGAATATGAACGTGAATTGGAGAGTGTAGCGTTTTAAAAAACTCCTAAAAATAGCATGGCATGAACGCGGCAACACCCTTCGGGGTGTATAAGTCCACGTTAGTTTTCGCTACTGTTACATTTTTCGATGGAAAAGCTCTCTGGTGATTTACTCTTATCTATTTTTCAAAAACTCGATGCGGTAATGTTATGCCGCCTATCCCTTGTTTCTAAGGACTTTCACATCATTGCAGATGACGACGAAGTCTGGAGAGTCGCACACGGCTTCACCAAGGGCGACTCCATTGATATCGTCGCCAAGTTAGTTGCGACAGTTTCAGATTTAGATTCGAAGGCGGTGAGTGCAAAACAGGTGACACTAGATGCCGCTGAGATGTATTTTAAAGTAGATCCCTCTAAAGACGGTGAAGCATCTGCCGCCTTGTCAAATTACGTGCTCTCTAACGATCACATGAATTATATGCTCTACAAACTTGACAAGGCAACGCTCGACCTGTCTATTGCTTATAGAATGCTACACGTTCCAGTATGCCTACGCGTTGCAACTGCATTTGCTCTCAACGAGTATTACTTGGCATGCAACAAATCGTGCACTTCCAATGCCGCATTATTGGAATCGGTTAGATACGCCCTCTCCTCCACCCGTCTCGCCCTCAAAAAGACAGAGAGTTGCGTTGTGTCATGGGAAGTAGAACGAGAAAGTAAACAACTTAAGTTGTTGCCCAAGAGGTCGGATATCCACACCGCTGCATTCTGTTGTGCCCGGTCACCATGGGTAATTAATTAAAAAAATTACAGGCAGCACACGTCGGGTGCATAAGTCCGCTCAAGATGGTGTTATATTAATTGCTAAAATTAATTATACGTAAGAATAGAACCACTATTTTAGATTGAGGAAACCCATACATTTGCAAAACCATGATGCACTCCTTTGGATACATCTGGAACCGCGCCATGACCACCGATGATACAAGCGTCATTGAATTTAAGCCTCTAGATGAAAGCGAACGTGCGTATCTCGCGCAACAGGAGCTTGAGCGCAAGGATTACGAAGCAAGGCTTACTCGTGAGTTCGAAGAAAACAAGCTCATCATCGCACAACTCGAAAAGCAGCTCGTTGAGTTGCTCGGGAGTAAGCCGACTGGAACTCCTTACAAGTCAAAGGAGGACAAGCGTGCTGCGAGGATTGCTAGGCGGGCTACTCGCGGTGGACTAGAATACTGTGAGAAGCGCTTTGTCGGGTTTGTGTAACCGAGATGTGATGTGACGATGCGATAGTTTAAAATTTAAAACTCCAAAAAAACAGCATGGCGGAAGCACCCCTCGGGGTGCCAAAGCACCCATGAAAATCATGGACTCCATTCCAGAGGACATCATCAGGCACGTTGTCAAAACTCTCAATTCTTACGCGCTGTGTCGCCTTGCGCGCGTGTCAAAGCGACTCAGAGTGATAGCAGACGACGACGAAGTCTGGAAAAGTCAGACAGAGATGTATACCAAGGAAGACACTCGCGACGTTGTCGCTCGGGCAGAATGTGCTCTTATTCATTCCGCGTGTATGTGGAGCGAGGTCGTCGAAAAACTTTCGAGTGCTAAAAAACACCTTATCGACGAAGCAGAGAAGCGAACAGTGTGTTCAATGAAGAACACTGTGCACGGCACTCTTGCGTTGTACTCCGGTCCATGGGGACGCGGTTATACCGTAAGAGAGCGTGCCGTAGAGAGTTGGATGTCCTCGCCGTTTCTAAGGGAAGAAAGACTACAACTCGAACTTTTTGAGTCCGAAATTTTCGTGCGTAAAGGAACTTTTGACACAGATACATTCCGACTTCGCAATCTTCACCGCTTTCTACGGAAATAGAACATTTATGGCAGCGCTCCTTAGGGAGCGCATAAGTCCAGTGAAAATTGAAAATGAGCTGCGTAAAAGATTGTAGTTATCAAACCGGAAGCTCTGGGTTTCCATTCTTTCTTATTTTTTTCATAGTTGGTCTATTGTACATCAGATATATTGCTCTGCGTACCATTAGATAAACTTTTTCACGGCAGCACTCCTTAGGGAGTGCATAAGTCCAGTGAAAATGATCGCGACATACGCCTTACTCATTCTTATGTGTGCAACCCCGTTTATCTTGTGGTGTATCCACGTTCGACCTGTAGTCCTAGACTAAAAATTTTACAGCGACGCTCCTTCGGGAGCGCATCGCACCCTTGAAATCAACCATGACGTCCCGTGTTGCTCAGCTCCGCGAGAAAATCGCATTTCTCGAGCAAGAAATTGTTCGCATTTCCCTCGAGGAAGAAGATGCTGCAAATCGTGCTAAAGAAGAAGCTGAAGCGCTCGCTCGTTCCAAGGCTGTGAGTATATCCGAAGAACCTTGTGAGAAGAGCATTTCTCTTATCGACGCACTTGATGCCGCAATCGACATCGGAGAGGACTACATTTTTGCCACCACTTGTGTCAAAAGGTCCGAAAAAAAGCTTGCCGAATACGAAGGGTTTGCTACCATGGGTGCGTATGAAGCCCGCGAAATGTTGGAAGAGAACCGGGCAGAAGCGGTAGTTTTGGAAAGAAAATTTTTTCAAAGCGTACACACTGTTCTTATTGCTATGCGCGAGTCTGAGACTGAACGCGATCAGTACCTTGAAAAGCTCGGTCTCGAAGTGGCGCGTATCAAGGTAGTCATCGGGTGTTAAGTGACATTGTGACATTGTGACATTGTGAAATAACATAATACCAAAAAATAGCACGGCATGAACCGGCAACATCCTTCGGGATGTATAAGTCCGTGTGAGAACTATGGACCTACTCCCGGACGATTTGAAGTCTAAGATTTTTCAAGAGTTAGACGCGGTAAATCTTTGTAGACTTGCAGCCGTGTCAAAATCTACAAAAATTCTTGCCGATTCCCCTGAATCTTGGAAGTTTGTGTATGGATATCCAAAGCATGAAGCTAAGGAGAATCATCTCGAAAATTCTGCGAATTTGCGCGACGCTGTTTATCAGCTTGAAAAATGCAAGGCTGAGCTCGCTATTGCTACTACTCGCGCATTAGAAGCATCTAATGAACTGGAGAGAATCGGCGCAAGTACACTCATTAGATACGAAGATATAGACTCTTGTAAGTGGAACACCTACAGTACTGCAGTTTCGAATCTCAATATTGCTGAAAATTTTCTAGAAGAGGCAGAGGCAAATCTTGAAAGCGCGGAATTGGAGCATTGGAGGTTAAACGGAGTAGTTAAAGCAAATTCTTATAACTCCCGAGTTCCGTTGAGATTGAGAAGAATTGCAGAAGGCGCTTTACTTGCGTGGAAAACTCATTGTGCTAATGCGCCTTTTGTCGGACATATACGTGTATGGGCGCAGTCTTACATATCCAAGACTAATTGCGAGACGGAAAGGAAATTGTGGTGGACTGCTAGATACGCATTCCGTGCTATCAATGAATGGGAGGGGAAGGTAACAGCACCTGATTTACTTATAGACGTTATTTCAAAATAAATGTGAATCTAAATATAAAAAACTTAAAAAACTTAAAAAACTTAAAAAACTTAAAAAACTTAAAAAACTTAAAAACTTAAAAAACTTAAAAAATAGACTAATGTACTCCTTCGGGAGTACATTAGTCTAATTGAGTTTTTTATGAGATTCGTTATCCCTGTCGTTGTCTTACTGTTGCACACGTACCGCGCTATGACATATGGAAAAATTTTTCCTACTCGTTTTCCTTTGACTATGGTTTCCGGGACACACCGTTTGGTTTTGAAAAACGTTTCAGATATTTCAGAATTTGCCGAACTCGTTCACGAAGAAGATGACACACGTAGACTTCTAGAACTTCGTGAGGGAATCGCGCTAGCGAAGGAGAAAGAGATGCCACGTTTTACTTTTAGATGTATTTGTGGTACAAAGTATTCAGATGTCTTCAGTACCGAATAAGTTAAAATAAAATTATTGGCAGCATCCTTCGGGATGGCGTAAGACCTTTTTCAAAATTTAGCATTAAATTAAAATATTTTTATAATATTAATATTTTAATTTAATGTTGTATAATTTCAATGCCACCGGATATAATTCTATTACACCTGGGTTAAAAAAGTTATTAGTCGATACAGGATTAGAATCCATTCTTATACCAGGTACGCCAGTAACTCTTATATCCGACCCTTATGTAATGTACGGTAATGTAGTTAGTTATAATCAAACTAAACTGATAGTTGATGTAGGAAAAACAAACACTAAAGAACAAAATTTATTTTTCGAGAAATGGAATATTGAAATAGAGGGTGAATTTAAAAAGCAAGTTTCTGAAGAGACTCAAGCTCCTGTAGAAAATCCTTATACACCTCCGGTAACTCCATATACACCTCCGGTAACTCCATATACACCTCCGGTAACTCCATATACACCCCCGGTAACTCCATATACACCTCCGGTAACTCCATATACACCCCCGGTAACTCCATATACACCTCCGGTAACTCCATATACACCTCCGGTAACTCCTTTTACGCCCTCTGGTGGAATCGCTACAACAGAGCCATCATTTTTAATTAGATATAAAATTCCTATATTAGTTTTAACGGTAGCTTTGATTATCGGAATAATCTATTTTTTTATGAAAAAAAATGGCACATATTCGGCTAACAATTTTATAGCAGCATTTGGAGACATATTGTAAATAATAATTTTGCGCGATAAATAATTTATTAAAAAATTTTATAATATAAATGGATTTTTATTCTGTCTATTTAGCTAATTATGATTCCTTTGATAAATATATGATATACGATTTTAACGAAGGTGGTATAGCGGATTTTCTATAACAGCCGCGTGTTTTAACAATGTACCAATTTACGATTTAGAAGATGTAGACTAATAAAAAAATTTTATTAGTTACTATATAATAAACATGTTTTATATAGATAAAATTGAACAGGTCATATTTGCTGTTATCGTTATTTACATTATTTCAATAATTTATAATGATGATAGAATTATGGGAACTAGTGCTATATTCGCACTTATCGTTCCAGAACTTGATCAAGCTATACTTAATGGAAGTTTTTTATTAAGTATTGTTTTGATAACAGCGGTTATGCTTACCGTCGAATATAAATAATAATGATTAATTATTATAAAAAGTGTACGCTATTTGATTTGCTCTAGGATTATTTGGTCCGAATGGACCACTTAAAAATTGAGGTGAACGATCAAATAATGGAATAATCACATTATCCGGGTCCGGAGCTCTGCGAGACAATAAACGCGCAAATGTATCTTCGCGAGCTCTTCGTGTAATATTATTATTTATCGTAGGCGTTCTTTTAAATTTACTGAAAGATTTGTATACTTCTATAGCGTTAAAAATTAGTATAAAAAATGCTATATACAATAATAGAAATAATAAAATAGAAACAAAAAATTTAGAATAATTCTCATTTTTTGTTTCTTCTCTAAAGGTTGTAAAGTAATAAATTATCATTATAGATGTAGATATAGCAGTTGTTGTAAATAATGTACTCATTTATTTATATATATTACATTTATATTTACATTTATATTTACATTTATATTTACATTTGTAATCATAAAAATGGACTTTCTGTAAATGGATAAATATAATCATTAAATAATTGTTTTACAAAAAAGAAAGATATTTGGTCTTGAATACCACACTCTTGAACGTGATTGAACCATTCAGTATTTAATTCAATCATTTTTTCATGTTTCATGTTTCTTATTAAAAAACAACACGCGCAGTGGTTAGGTGTAACTAGACTTAACCCACGTTTTGCTTGATTTGAAATGTAGTTTTTAATTTTTGTATCTTGTAATTGATATCTATATTGTTTCATGCTCTCTGTGTATTCATCAATTACGTAATTATTAATAAACCAATGTTGTCGTAATAATAAAGCATAATTTTGTTGTATAAAATATTTATTAATAAAATTCTCAACAAACTTTTCATTTACATTGTCTAATTTACTGTCTAAAAAGCAGAGATAGTCATAACTTTTTAATTCAGCGTATTCGTGTGGCATTATTTTTACGTGTTTTCCAACCATACAACTTTCTATTAAATCATCTTTTGTAGGGCAATCCTGATAAATACCAATCCAATTTGTGTTTTTTAATTGTTTAATCATATTGCTGTTATTTGTATAAAAATAACATTTATATTGTAATGATGGTAATGTTGGTATTTTAAATGCGATATTATTGTCGCTTCCATAAAAATATGTATAAAATGCTAAATTATAACTATAATTATTCATTATAGTTATAAATAATTATAATTATAATTTTTTAATTTAAACGATGATACATTGTATTTAAACATCTTTACATTTTGTTGACTTAGTTATATAAATTTAAAATTGTATTAAATTTATTTTTTTTTTATTTAGTTAATAATAAAATGTCTAATATCAATTATATGCTCGGAAATTTAATCGGAAGAGCCATCGTTATAAGTTTATTTGCATATATTCTTTGGTTTGTCTATAATAATATGAATAATATGCCACAACCAGTTTTTACACAAGAAGGTCGTAGATTTGGTGGTTCTGGATATGCCAGACATGCTAGGTCTTTTAACAGATTTGGTAGACGTTAATAGATTTGGATAGATTTGGATAGATTTGGATAGATTTGGATAGATTTGGATAGATTTGGATAGATTTGGTAGACGTTAATAGATTTAAATTGCTTAAAAAAATAATACGTAAAAAATTATAATATAAATATTGTAAATCGTTAATATAATATAGTTAACGATTTACAATATTTCTCCTTAGGGAGCTCATAATACGCTTGAGAAACTTTGCGATAACCGATGACTGAGTATGGAACTTTATACTCAACGGAAGAATACGAGACGGTGATACGAGCACGTAGAAGCTATCCAGATATAATTCGAGAGCAAATTATATCCGCAGCTGAATCTGAAGAGGAAACTCAGTCAACTGTGCAAGCTCCTGGAGAACATGTTCAGGATGTATATGAAAACACGCAAGACGCTTTCGATTGGAGCATCGGATACGCCTCCGAAGTGTCTGAAAATGTTCCTGGCGAATCTGTTCCGGAGACACCGCCGACTCCATTGGTGCAAGACGCATCCGGTGTATCTATTCCACCACCTGGGTATGTTCCACGAGACTTCGGAAGCCCATCTGACACCGCGTGGCTACTACTTCGTCAGAATCCGGAAATTTGTGAACAGAACGGAGTTTGTCCGCGCGAAATTGAAAATCTGGTGCGTAATGCGATTGTAATGCAGTCCATGAATCCAGCGTTGTCAAAAACGGACATCATTGGATGTCTGTGTCCAGAAGGAAAGTGTAAGCCGCTTCCGCCAATGGGTGCCTCTAGCGTCAAAGTGGTGGTAGACTGCCTGGAGTGCGAAGACGACTGCCCGATTTGCCTTAGCCCAATGGAAGATGAGATGGGCTGTATTACGTCGTGTCGCCATATTTTTCATCGTTCGTGCTTCTTCAAGATTCCAGAAGATTCGTGGGGAAACTGGAAGCGGTGCCCTTTGTGCAGAACTCGACTAAGTGCCCGATCTTACAATATAATTCGCGACAGATTTTATGTATGGAGTAACTGCAACTGCTGCGAGCATCACAAGCGGCGTCGCCCTTCAAAATTTTGCGCAGGCGCCCCAAATGTAGAACACTTCGGAAAATGTAGCGATCCGCGTGCTAGGGTAGTCTTCGAATTAATGTTTAGACTTAGAGAATGTACTCCAACGTGCCACTGCTCGTGCCGCTCAGAGATGCGTAGATTGTGCCGCCTTAATATTTACAAGTATTAAATCTAAAAAAAAACAAAAAAAATACCATGTACATTTACATTTTCGTGTTTTGAGTCGCTCCTTTGGGAGCGCATAGCATGCGTGAATATTATGGCAGAATGCGATTATTATATGCTTGTACAGGCTGGTATTATCAGTGCTCCTCATCCTACATCTAGAGATAGACCTGAACATAAGGCGAGACTAATGCAGATAATAGGTTTATTTACAAAAAGAGAAATAATCACTGTTGTAAAATGTGAACACATGAATAAAACATTTTTGGACATCACTGATAAAAAACTTAGAACACGCGTAGAAGAGTTTCATAGCAGTCTTCTCAATTTATATGAGAGTTTTGCTTCTGAGGCAAGTCTCAAAGTGCGTGAAGAAAAATTTAAACTGTTTCTTACAAAATCTAATTAAATTAAAAAAAAAATTAAAAGTTCCCTCGGGAACGCATAACACTCATGGAAATGTCCACATATTATCCAGGTGAAGAAAATGACAATGACAATGACAATGACAATGACAATGACAATGACAATGACAATGACAATTACATTTACAATTACAATAACCCAGTTTACGTGAACATACTTAATCCAAGTATAGTTCAGCGGTGTGAGGGTATGCTTTTGAATGTACCTAATGGTGTAGATTGTGCGTGTGATTCGAATTGGTGTTTTATAAGTCAAAGGGAAATCCATAAGTGTAATGCAAGAATTGGTTGTAATCCAGACGACATTACTAAGATACCTAAAGAATGTATGCCTTGTGAAGAAACCTGTTCTATTTGTCTAGATATATTAGACACGGGTTGTGTCATAACAAAATGCAGACACAAATTTCACGAAAAATGTATTTCCAAATATTTTTATACAAAAACTAGAGAGTCTTTTGTAGGGGTAGAATGTCCATTGTGTCGTGCAAAAGTTTGGCCTGCTACATTTATGGATCTACATGGAATATTTGAAAAATACAAAAATTGTAACTGTTGTTCTAGGCATAAAGTAAATCGTCCAAAAACTCTTATGCCACTTAATACCGGGTACGTAGAATGGTGTTTCAATATAAAAAGATGGAAAAATAACAGTTCTCTGAGAGAATTTAATTGTAAATGCCCATGTCGCCACATATTACGCTGGGATTGTTGCCGTCGTCTTCAGGACAATTAATTGCTTAAAAATTTAAACCTTAGAAAATTGAAATCAATTATAATATAATTGAAACAGCTGTTCCCTTGGGAACTCATAGCTGAAGTGAGGCTATACGAATACGAATACATTTAGCGATGTCAGCGACCTCTGAGGCATCTGCGACCTCTGAGGCATCTGCGACCTCCGATTCCGAGACTGAGATTGTCGCGGTAATCGAGCCGAATCTTTGCTCGATTTACTCAAGCCCGCAGCAATTGTCCCTCTTCTGTCATCGCAAGATTCCCGATGAGCTTTATACGTGTAAGATTTGGGACCACGCCCGGGAGCGTCTCGTCACGAAGTGGCGCAGTATCTTTTCAAAGAACTTCGTGGACAGGTGGCTTTGGATTGACGTCGTATACGATTCTATGCGCAACGGCTGGTACAAGATTTTTGTGCACATGTGGTGCGAGACTAATCGCTCACTCTTCATGCGCTCAAAAATCCTAGCTGGGGAAACGTTTGAACCGATTAACTGGGAGAGCCAAAAGAATAGCGCCCCTGGCTCTGCAATCCAGGTTTACAAGACTGGCGCCAATTTTACCTTTTCTAAGTCGGAGCGCCCAAAGACCTTTTACATGCATACGCAGTACCGCTGTGCATTGTGCGTGGGTATTCCGACTACATGCATGTGCTGTGAAGTAGACTACTTTTTGTGCCCGAATGGAGGAGTTGTACCAGGTTCGTATTAAATAATTAAACCAAAAAAAAATACCATGTGTCTGAGTGAGTCGCTCCTTTGGGAGCGCATAGCATGCGTAATTATGAATTCGATAGATGAGCTTCTCACTGAGATAGCTAGACTAGAAAAATGTCTTTCTGAAAAAGATGAAGCACTAGAAAAAATGAGCTCTGAAATTGCTGCTTTGGTTAAGTTTATTCTATCAAAAACTAAAATAGGTTGTGTAATCCCCGAATGTACTCTAGACGGCCAGGATGTTGTTCCAAAAAGTAAGTTTTAAAATAAATATTAAAGGCTTCTTCCCTTGGGAAGAATAAGACCTATTTTACTCTAATTTAAAGTTTAATTTAAATTAAATTAAATTAAATTAAATTAAATTAATTTAAAAGATATGTTAATTAGATTATAAATGACTAAAAAGAAACACCCCAAATTTTATCCTATAGTTAGCGTCTGTACACCAACGTTTAATCGTAGACCATTTATTCCTATTATGTTTGAATGTTTCAAAAATCAAACATATCCAAAAGATAAAATTGAATGGATAATAATAGATGACGGAACGGATAAAATTAAAGATCTTATAGAGAATTCTGGAATAAAACAGATTAAATATTTCGAACTGGATACAAAGATTACTCTAGGTGCTAAGAGAAATTTAATGCACGAAAAAACAACAGGGGACATTATTGTTTATATGGACGACGATGATTATTATCCACCTGAAAGAATACAACACGCGGTCGATAAACTTCTTGAAAATCCGGATATATTAGTTGCCGGGTCTAGTGAAATGTATATATATTTTAAACATATATCTAAGATGTATAAATGTGGACCGTATTCCCCATATCACGCCACCGCTGGTACATTTGCTTTTAAAAAAGAACTATTAAAAATTACTAAATATGACGATAAAAAATCGCTAGCAGAAGAAAAGGAATTTTTGAAAGATTATACTATTCCAATGGTTCAATTAGACCCTTATAAGACTATATTAGTATTTTCTCATATTCATAATACATTTGATAAAAAAGAACTTCTAAATAATCAAAATGAATGTTTTAAAGAATCTGATGTAACTGTTGATTATTTTATTAAATTTACCAAGGAGGCGAAAATTAAAAAATTTTTCATGATAGACATAGAAAATTTACTCGAAGAATATACAAAGGGTGGTCCTGAATCAAAACCAGATGTTTTAAATCAAATTAGAACAACTAAAATATTACGTTTAAGAGAGTTACTTCAAAATTACCACACCAATTTTATTTTATGTCTTAACGAATTAGAAAATAATATCGGAGATAGTAAGCCGATTACAGAAATTGATTTTCTCAAAAAATTTAACATGGAATTGATGGTTAAGGTTAAAAGTTTAAACGAAACATTGTCCCAAAAAGACATAGAAATTAAAAAATTAAAAGACAAAGATTGGGATCTTTTAGAATAATTGCTCTAAATATATTATATTAAACACTATTTAAAGTTATAGACTGGAATAGACTATAATTAAATGAAAAATATAGAAACAACACCACTCGAGTGTGTGCTAATTAATGAATCATGGGAAAACGCGCTAGACACATTGAATATGTGTAATTGTTGTGATAGACATAAAATAGATAGGCCAACAAAATGCAAAAAGTGGTATGACAGAGGTTTACCTAAGAGAAATTTAAACAGAAATCAGGTTTGGTATCAGGAAGATTGGAGGATGTATGTAAAACATTGTATTCCATGTAATTGCACATGTAGATATCTCGCGAGAGAAATTACTAGAGTATTTAGAAAATATAAAACTGAGAGGTGTCCAGTTAGAGAAGAATTACATTCTAAATTTGGCAAAATAATAGACGCCACAACCGATTGTTCTATTTGTTTAAGAGAAATAGATAAATTATGTGTAACTACTTTAAATTTTTGTGGACATACTTTTTGTAAAAGGTGCATAACTAAATGGTTTGGAAATAATCAATTAATTGAATGTCCTATATGTAGAACCACTAATTGGTCTGATACTTTACATACTGGTACATGGAATCAGAGATGCAAAGTTTATTTATGAATAAATAAAGTATCATGAGTTTAATTTTCGAAATTAATAAATTTATTAATACTAATTATAATATTAATGAAAATATTATACGGAGTTTCGACTAATGCTTCTATAGATGTTACAGATATTTGTAAAAGAATGGCAACCGGTAATTTAATATTTATTCCAGCATCTGATTTAAATAGGGCAAATATTTTTACAGATCCATATGTAGAAATTCCTAAAAAAATATTTATAGTTATCGATGATTCTGTAAATAAATTTGAAGAATATGACACTTTTACTGAATTAATTATTAATATTTCAGATAAAACAATTGAAAAATTTTCTGTAAAAGAACTCGATAGTAAACTTAAAAATATACATTCTAATAATATATTATCTTTTGGAAGTTTTTTAGACGAACTACCGGAACAAAAAATGGTAGTTAGGTGTTTATCTGGAAACGAGAAGGTATTAGAAATTGGTTCAAACATTGGAAGAAATTCTCTAGTTATTGCAAGTATAATACAAAATGAAAATAATTTCGTGACGTTAGAATCCGATAAATCTATATCTTTACAATTAACTTATAACAGAGATATAAACGGCTTTAATTTTCACATAGAAAATTCTGCTTTATCGGCTAGAAAACTAATTCAAAGAGGATGGAACACAGTTCCTTCAGATATTTTATTAGAAGGTTATACGTGGGTTAATACTATCGGCTTCGTGGAATTACAAAATAAATACAAAATTGAATTTGATACATTAGTATTGGATTGCGAAGGAGCTTTTTATTATATTCTCATGGATATGCCTGAAATATTAAATAATATTAATTTAATTATTATGGAAAATGATTATACCGATATAACCCATAAACAATATATAGATAAGGTTTTATTAGACAATAATTTTTATAGATATTACGTAGAATCTGGAGGGTGGCAGCCATGTTACGACAATTTTTTTGAAACATGGAAAAAAATTAAGTAAATATATTTATTAAAAACACTACATTTATTAAAAACACTACATTTAAAGATATCTTCATCTATATATTATCATACAGATGAAGATATTTTATAGAATAAGTGATTGTGGCTACGATAAAAAAAAACTAGAGTTTGCTTATAATAAGCTGAATGTATTTAAAAAATTTTGTGAAATTTTTAAAGAACACGATATTTATGTAGCAGCCGACAACGTTAAACAGGAAACATATAACGTAATATCACAACTCATATGTATAGATAGAATTTTTAGAACTACTTTAGGAAATTCTAAATCATTCATGTTTGCTTTAAAATATAGTTTATCAAATTTTGATATAAACGATATTATATATTTCGCAGAAGACGATTATATTTATACAGATAATGCTGATAAAATAATTCTAGAAGGATTTCTTGTAGGTGATTATGTTTCCGGATATGATCATCCAGATAAATATATAAATCACTCGGATGGCGGACCAAATCCATATATCGAAAATGGAGGTGAAACTACAAGAGTAATGCTTACAAAAAATAGACATTGGAAATTAACTAATAGTTGTTGCATGACTTTTGCTGTAAGATTAAAGACAATAAAAGAAGATTTAAAAACAATCGAAAAATATTGTGGAGGTGACTATCCTTTTGATTTTCAACTGTTTACTGAACTAAATAATACAAATAAAAGAAATATTGTATCTTGTATTCCAGGTGTTTCGACACACGCAGAAATAGAATGGTTATCTCCGTTAATAGATTGGGAAAAGGAATTTTTTAAAACCTTTTAACATTTCAAACGCCGATATTAGATGTAGTATTTACAACTCCGTTGTTTACATATTTTTCTAAAGAATTAAAATTATAATTACCCTTTTTTATTCCCACAAAATATAGGTCTTTTGATTCATTATTATAATATGTATCCCATACTGAAAATAGAACATTTAATGATAATACATCATTTAGGTCTATTTCTGTAAGATTTTTATAATAATCTGACATATCTGGTAAATTACCAATAGTTCCATAAGATTCTTGTGGGGATGTTCTTCTTGTTCCGTGTTCGGCTCTATCAGTTGAAGCACAAGTAAAACAAAACAAACCATCTGGTTTCAACATATTATAAATTTTAATAAATGACTCTTTATATTCTGGGTCATGCTCAAAACATTCTGTAGATATAATGGTATCAAATGTATTATCCGTAAAAGGTAAATCTTTAGTTTTGGATACAATTGTTACATTATGGGCTTGAATTACATCATTTCCATCGTATTCACAATTTTCAAATAAAAACCGATTATTCCCATTAATATCCCCTGAGCCAACATCTAACACACGTTTATTGATAAAATAATTACCGAGTATTTTTTTTACAAAAACAGTAAAGTCCCTCGCTTGAAAGTGCATATAATATATTTATATAATATATTATATTGATTTATTGACCGCAATAAACAGGCATTTTAAATGTTAAAAGGTTTAAAAATTATTAAATTGTATAATATAATAAATTGTATAATATAATAAATTGTATAATATAATAAATGTATAAAAATAGATACACTAGACGTTACGGTTATTCTAGATTTGGAACCAGGGATTTAGAAACGTTAATTCCTGAATACACTTTAAGGATACATCGATTAATTGTTAGAGAATTCGATGTTCGCGCTAAACAAATGGAAAACTTATTAATATTAACACAGGTTATAAGATTTAGATATCTAGAAAATAAACAAATGTTTCAAAGAAGTCAATACCCCGAATCTACGGAAAATTTTATGATATATTTACATTCAATATTAAAAAATGCTCTACTTTTGTATCATTTTACAGATAGATTTCAAAATATTGAATTAAAAGATGTGCGTATTACTATTCCAACTGGAAACGAAGTTGCTCGATTGACCGAGAAAATAATTGTTTATCCGCGCAGTTTTACGGCTAACGCTCCTCTAGTTAATCGAGAACTTATAAAGGGAATGTTTATGTCGTTGTATCATTGTTTTAACAGTGTAACTATTAATTATGGTATGGGTATTTTACTAAAAAAGGTTAAATATCTAAAATTTAACCATCGATTTTTTGAAAATTTAATTGCTAAACTAATTGAGAATTATGGTAAAAAACACCAAGATGAAGTTTTAGATATGTTTAGGAGGTATACATTAAGCTTAGATTCAGAATCTCTTCGAAGACCGTACGAACCAGAGGTTCATATGGGACGTAGAACTCTAATGGACGACAATGTAATACGTGAAATTAGTTTTTATAAAGCTTACTGGCAAGACTATCATATGTATGCAGTTTTGATGTTATATTTAGAAAATTTTAATATACATTCGGACCCGAATGGATTATCAATTTTAGACGATTTTATAGACTTTATAGCAGGTATGACTTCGGTCGGGGCACTAGATGAAGCCGCATTTGATGTATTTTTATGGGTAGTGTGTAATTTAATTAAAGTACCAAGTGGACCATTGAGTTCGGACTTTACAGCAATGGACGTGGTCGAACAAATACTGTCAGAGGCTTCTAGAATAAGGGTTTAAATCGATATCTCAGTTATTACATTTAATTCTTTTTTAGGTCTAAATATAAATTTAACGCACAAAATAATTGCTCCAAATATAAATCCAATAGCCGCGCCTATGTAAATTATATTTTCGGAAATTTCATTTTCATTATGTGAGATGTCCGAAAATAGAATACTCTCTGAAAAATTCATATAATAAGGTACTTTTTAATTTATCTATAAATTTTAAATCCATTTAAATACACATTCTATATAATATTAAATGGAATACTCAAATAAAACTCTTAAAGAATTAATTGCGATTTGTAAAGATAGACGTATAAAAGGATACAGTGGCAAGAAAAAAGATGAAATTATTGCTCTTTTAGAAGGTATCCAAGAAAATATTTTACCAACTCTAGATATACGTGAAATTAATAATAAATTAACTGTAGCTGATTTTTTCTGTGGAGCTGGCGGATTTTCAGAAGGTTTTAATCAAGAAGGATTTGAAATAGCATTTGCATTAGACTATTGGAAACCCGCCCATATTACTCATATGCATAATCATCCAAATTGTAAAGGATTATGTATGAATATTCTGGACATAGATTTTAATAAAATAGATGAAATAATTCCAGATACAGATATTATAATTGGATCGCCGCCTTGTATATCTTTTTCAAATTCTAATTCAAGTGGAAAAGCTGATAAAACTCTCGGCATTAAATTAATTTTACAATTTCTTAAAATAGTTCTGTATAAACAAACAAAATTTAACAGTAAACTTAAATTTTGGATAATGGAAAATGTCCCTAATAGTATAAAATTTGTCAAGGATAAATACACCGCTTCCGAACTTGGGTTAGATTCGTCCTTACCAGATCTTATTATTAAAAATAAGGATATATTGTGTGCAGCAGATTACGGAAGCCCTCAGGGAAGAAAAAGAGCGATTGTTGGAGACTATATTCCCCCAATTTGTTCTAACGATAAAGTTTTTATAGATAAAGTATTAGAAAATATCGGACCACCTCAAGATAATACAAAAATAGTAATAGACGACCCATTTTATAATTTTTCCTTAAAAAGAGAAGAATTATCAGATCATTTTTACGATAGTGAACTACCAAAAGAATGGGTAGAAAAAGCAAGACACTTAAAAATTGATCACGGATATATGGGAAAAATGGATTTTCCAGATAGAACTAACCGGTTATGTAGAACAATAATGGCAACAGAATCATATTGTTCACGTGAATCTATAATTTTTAGAAAGGAAAATTCCCTTGATAAATTTAGAGCGCCCACTATTAGAGAATTAGCGTGTTTAATGGGATTTCCGATAGACTATCAATTTATTGGAAATAATAGTAATTGTAAACACAGACAGATAGGAAATGCTGTATGCGTACATTTATCCGCGGCACTAGCTAGAGCTATTAAATCTAAATTAAAATCTAAATCTAATTACTCATCGAATATAGATTTTGTTAAATGCGATAGGCAAATTGTTTTGTGTAAAAACAATTTGAATGACTTAAAATGTCCGATATTTTCTAATTACAAGATGGGTGCAAAAAAACTTACAGCTAAGTATCACGTTCACGTTCCATATATGAAAATTAACCAACTAAGGATTGAATTAGACAATGTCATGTCAGATTTTGAAAATTTAAATTTTGTATGGAGATGCGTGATACACAAGGGTTCGGGTAAAAATGCGTGTAGTACTGTCTATAGTAATAAAAATTTAATTCCTATTATATGTAATCACTCGTGTTTCAATGAAATTAACGATTTTATAGAACTAAATAAAAATAGAGTATTTGATAGTTATAAATTTCAAGAAAAATACTGTAATACAACCGAAGTTAATAGTAATCACTATTCCCCCGATGAATTACTGAAAGTGATATCAGATAAAATAATGAGCCTTAATATTGAAGATGAATATGTAGAAAATTTAGAACTGGACATACGTTTAAATTTCTCTAAGAAAAATTTGTATCCTATGAAAATAATGTATGCACTTTATATTTTAAACTCATTTGTAGAATGTTTAGTTAAATAATTATATATATTTATCATGGATTGAAAGTGAATTTCCATTTACATTTACATTTATTATATCTTTGTAATCAACATTAAGTATTTCTGAAAGTGTTATAGCCGCTAGTTGTGTTATTAATTTTGGCGTGTATCCAAGAGCTCGAGTCTCGCTATTTTTTGAGCCGTGCTTATGAATGTGTAAATATTTTTGTCCGGCTTGTGTAATTTTTTTATTAATGATACAATTTCTTATCAGTTCATAATCATTATTAATAACTGACAAGATTTCCTGAGGCAAGCAATCCAAATTTACTATTACTACAAGTAAAAGATGTTGATTTAAAAGTTCTTCATACGTTTTTAATTTAATCTTATCATCTGATCGTATAAAAAGAACTAACTTTCTACACTTGTTATAATATTTACAGTTTTTAAATTCTGAGTTTTCGATTAAATTTTCATAGTCTGTACAATTAGTCAACGTTTGTCGTTCCTTTGCATTTTTACATCCATTTTTAAGTTGTTTAAATGCACACGATTTAATGTCATATCCATTTTCGAGGTCTGGTTTAGAATCTGGGTTTGGTTTTATTCCAAAAAATGCATATTCTATAAATTTACCGACAAGTCCCTTGTCTCGCGTAGATTTAGGATTATCAAATTCATGTTTAAGTTCTTCTTCGGATGGTAGTAGAATGTGTTCAGATTTTGTCAATTTATGAATCTCAGAAATAGTGCTGTTCTTATTTTTAAATACAAGAGAATTGATAACATTAACGTAGCCCTTGAGTTGAGTTTCGGAAAAAATCATTTGTCTTCAATTACTATTTTAAGGTCCTAGGACCCTTTAATTAAATTAAAATTTACAATTTACGGTTTATTTTTATATTTATTTAATCGATTTATTCGGTTGTGAGAACTTTAAATTTAAGTTTGTCTTGTTTATACGCGATGATGTATTTGTATGGATTTCCCCCTAAGATAGGAATAATTCTTGCAGACGAACATACACCCCATTCTAAGTCTTTGATTGTTTCCGATAATGTAGTTATTTTTCTCCAGCTACCGCCCCCACCCTGAAAACAAAATGTACCTGTAGCAGAAGGTGTTCCATTGGGTTCGTCATGTGGCCAGCACACGGATTTTTTACAGTTTAAATTTTCTGTACACCATTTCTTGGCTGAAATTGCATTTTCAAACGGTCCGGGTCCAGTGTATTGTTTTTCCGGTTTAGGCGTTTCTACTACTGTCAAATTTTTTATGTGTGTATGATTGAGAAAAGTAGTAATAGTCTGACTTATTTTTTCAATAGAGTTTTTCTTAAATCCAAAAGTACGATATGAATTGTCTCCAAATGGGTCCAGATATATTTTTTCATATTCGTCTACCGACTTAATCGACGTTCTATATGGACCAGTCTTGTGTCCGGATTCGACGATGTCTCGCCAATATCCAGTCATGCGCCCAGGTAATCCCTGAATTTGTACATTATTATCGGGTTTATCTACATAAAGTTCATGTGTTGCACCAATTCTCAGTTTCCACTTATTAGGAATTAGATTTGCGCGTCTGTAAAATCCTTTGACGCACAATACTACGTGTTTCTTTAGAGGTTCTTCAAATATTCTTTTAAGTTCACATGCTTTAAGTCGTTCAGTCGAATTGTGATCATTGAACTTAATTTTATTAATTTTGCACGCTTCTTCTATTTCTTTTGCAGATTTTTCATTGACACGAATAATATGAACCCGAAAGTCTGTTCCATATGGAAGGATATCCTCGTGTATCCATCTTTCTGCGTCAGCCCTGTTATTAATCGAGTAAAACTCTTGGATAATTCCCATCTTTAAGAAGTCTCCGTGGCCGATATATGAACTTGGAATAGACATTCTAATTGATTCGTGGAGAGTTCCCCATTTGTCCAATTCATAAAGTTCTCGAATTGGAGTAGCGCTTATAAGTATAAAACGAATGTTATTTTCAAACATAAAGTTGACGTCGAGTACTCCCGCATCTTCTAGGATTTTGTGAAGAACTTGGTTTTCTTTATCTCCTGAGTCGATTTCATCGATAATAATAAGAGCATTTTTAAGATTTCTGAGACCTGCTTTTGGAAGCTGTCCGTGGTGAAATATTTTATCTTTGTAAATTTCCGGGCATTTTTCAATCATACCCCTTTCCCATTCGCAATTGCTCATTCCCGTGATAATTCTTACGTTCTCTGGGTCGGTAAATAAATCACCATTTTCCATACCCATATCAACTGCTAAACAAATCATAAGACCGTCTGCCCCAACCTTAGTTCTTTTTTGTACACTTATAACGCGTCTACCCTTTTTAAATTCTTCTATAATTTTTTGGGAGTCTTCTATTTGGTTTTCGTATATGTATTCAGATGTTGCAGATGAATCTCCCCGTAAAAATTTAACACGATTACTTGATTTTGCTGCATTGAATGAATCGTATACTTGCACCGATATAGCAAGTCTTAATTCGTCTTGCGTGCCAATGTCCATGTCCATGTCCACATCTACGTCCATTTCTTAATGCGTTTCTGCGTTCCCGAAGGAACTTTTGATTTGTTTGATTTGTTTGATTTGTTTGATTTATTTGATTTATTTGGGTTTATCTATTTTTTTTACACCAGGTTTCCACTTTATCTATTTCTTCTAATAATTTTTTTAGTTTTTTTGGACTAATTTTAGATATATCTACATCTTTAATTTTGGATATATCTATTTTTTTATTAGACGCATATCCCAATTCATCTATTTTCAAAATTTTTAGTTTCACATATTTCATTTCATCCTTTATTTGTTTTGGGTGTTCCCAAGGGAACTTTTTTATTTTTAATTTTTATTTTTATTTTTAATTTTCATTTTAATTTTCATTTTCATTTTCATTTTCATTTTCATTTTCATTTTCATTTTCATTTTCATTTTCAGTATTCGCGTAAATTGCGCCGTAAATGAAATTGTAATTGGTTAATGCATCAATAGGATTGTAACGAGTGTCCGTAATTCTATTTTGAATCTTATCGAAATAGAATTTTACAGTTACATCGAGTTCTGGTATTTTGACGTCTGAAACGGAATTACACACTATCGTAATCATTCTTATCACGACTGGACTGAGTGTAATATCTATGTACTGTTTTGTAGACAAATTGTAATCGATAGTTCTAAGTGCGAGTAGTCTAGCCATCCTAGCTTTTGAAATGAGTTGCACATTAGTTATATCGTTTACTATCTTATCGATTAGTCTAGATAAATGCATGTTGTAGTAACGCCACTTGATGATGTATAAATTCCTGATGTATCTTTCTGTGTCTTGCATGTACATGTAATTTGCTATTCTTGCGTAAGCAAGAATAGTTGTATACACTTTTTCTATTTCTAAGGATGGACGGCTTTTTGAAAATGAGTCTAAACGTAGAAATAGGTGTCTCACTATTTCAATTTTTCTGTGATACATATCCTGTATTTTTTCTTGAATCGTTTTTTTTGCGTCAGTCTTTACGTTAGACCAAATTTTTTCGGTTAGTTCTTCTGGAAGACGATAGCATGCCTTAATAGTGAGAAAGAGCTTAATATTCATATTAAGGATGCTATACAATATTTTAATATAAAGATTTTTTACCTATAATATTTTTAAGCAATAAATTAGATTAAATATAAAATATAAAAATTTTTATATTTAATTTAATTCATGATTTAATTCATTAAATAAAATGTTTATATTATTACAAATTAAATGTCAGCGTTTGACGATATAATGTTCTATACATACGCCGCTTTTTATACTGTTTTAGTTATAGCAGCGGTTTATATTATTACTAAAAGATTTTTCTGTAATTCAGTTGACAAACGAGAACTATCGGAAATTAATTTAGAAAATTTGCCACCGGATCTTCAAAAATTACTGTCTAAATTAGATTTTTTAGAGAAGAAAGTTATTAGACTAACAGACAAACTCAATACTCTACAGACTACTTCTAATATATCTAAGGAACAATTAGATTATGTAACCTCCAATCTCAATGGAATTGCGTTGAATTAATCATCCGACATGGATAATTCATTTACATTTCTCGGTAAATTTAAATGAACCGACCCTGAAGCATTTGGTGTAGTTACAACTATTTCATCTTCTATATCTTGGGTACTTAAGCCACCGATAGGAATTAATTTATCGTCTATCTTTTTTAATAAAGTTTCACTAGATTCTATTAATTTAGTGTATGTGTTATAAGCTTTTTCAAGATAATCTTTAGCAGGAATTGGTCGGTTATCTGATTTTAAAGATAATGTTTTAAATATATCCACACTTAGTAAATAATAATCTCGTTGTGAAATCATGTCGTTTTCTAATTTTTTTTGAACTCCTAAATAAAGTTCTATAGAGCCTACTATACCGCATGTAAGTGCAATTAAAGAAGTAGTTAAAGATATAGTTCCTTGACTAGCATAAGGCTGTAATCCAACTGATATAATAGAATTTACCCCATTTAAAATTATCACGGGTACTCTGTACCATTTAAGACGGTCTTTATTTTCGAAGTATCTCTTTTTATGCGCTTTACATAATAATAAACAGTTAATTCTAATATTATTTAATAAATCATCTATATCTTTAGTCCAAGTTGTAGAGTCTGTCATTTAACAAGTAACAAATAAATTTATTTATTAAATCGCACTTTATATTCTATTTTTTTTTATTGAGTAATTATTAAATGTCAGAAACAATTAATAATTACTCGAATAAGGATTTTTCTAAAATTTTAATGGACAGAATTTATAATCTTGAATCTAATATTATAAATCTTCAAAAAGCAATCGACAATCTTCAATATAATCATTCTGTACAATCTTCTCAAGCACACCTTATTAAAGTTGCATTTGTTCCAGGACCTCGTGTAACGCCTCCGCAAGTTTTCGTAGCACCGACTCCTTAGAAGATTTAGCGATACATGTATCTACCGAATTTAGCAACTACTTCTAACGGCCCCGTACTTACTGAACTAGTATTTAAATTTACATTTACACCAGAACTTGAAGATTTACGAATTAAGAAAAATGATACTATTAAAATTATTAGTAAAATCAATCCTATTAATATATATGTGTACAATGGTTTCCATTCTATAGGTAAATTTTTAAAAAAATTAGATTCTTTTGGAACATCAGTTTTACGCCCAGGTTCAAACGGTTTATTTGTACCAGAGCCTGAATTTGAACTAGAACCTGTACCCGAACCTGTACCCGAACCTGTACCCGAACCTGTACCCGAACCTGT
>Ga0129333_10000690_pt1 | contig 28964 bp, 40 predicted proteins | sample CPB6_08_DNA_FD_94474 | JGI IMG/M metagenome (GOLD analysis project Ga0129333, IMG submission 94474) | Freshwater to marine salinity gradient microbial communities from Chesapeake Bay, USA - CPBay_Sum_0.6_0.8_DNA | ecosystem: Environmental > Aquatic > Marine > Coastal | place: USA: Chesapeake... | reverse complement strand
GGGGACGGGAACGCTCACGTTGCTTGGCGCGTACGAGGGCTACCAAACGTTTAGCAATGCGTTCGGTAGTGGTGTCGCGGTGTATTACGCGATTGCCGGGGGCGATGAGTGGGAAGTCGGTATTGGTACTACGGGCGCGGGAACGTTGACCCGTAGTACCGTACTGGCGTCCAGTAATGGCGGCGCGTTGGTGCCGTTGAGTGCGGGAGTGAAGGACGTATTCTGCACGTATGCGGCGGGTCGTGCGGTCACGACAAGTGATGCGGCGACGCTGACCAACAAGACCATCGACGATTATAGCAACTTTGTTGGAGCCAATCAGCTTCACTTCAAAATCAAAGCGAACGAAAACATCGCGCGTGGCGATGTGCTAAAGGTGGTTGGCTACAATGCGGGAGAAGGTGCGGTCGAAGTAATGAAAGTTTCGTCTGCGTCCGATGTTGCGCTCGGATTGTCGGACAATGCGTTGGCGATTGGCGAGTTCGGAACGTGCGTCAATACGGGCGCTATTTTCGACATCAATACCAATGCGTATCCGGCGGGTACGATTCTGTATCCAAATACGTCGGGTGGGTTGACGTCAACAAAACCTGCGAGCGGAACATACCAAGCAATTGCGTTTGTATTGCGTCAACAGCAGAACAATGGCGTTCTATTGGTTGAGGCGACGAACCCACAATACGTCGAAACGTCGAGCAACGTCGGTAACACGTTGGTGTTGCGCGATGCGTCGGGCAACTTCTCGGCGGGAACGATTACCGCGACGCTCTCTGGCAATGCATCGAGCGCGACGACGGCGACCACGGCGACGACGGCAACAAACGTGGCGTGGTCTGGTGTAACGAGTACGCCGACGACGTTGAGCGGGTACGGCATCACCGATGGAGTCAGCACATCGGGGTCGTACGCAAACCCGTCGTGGTTGACGTCGCTTGCGTGGAGCAAGATTACCTCGACGCCCACTACCATCTCTGGTTATGGCATCACGGATGGCGTGTCGACCAGCGGGTCGTATTCGAATCCGTCATGGATTACGGCGCTCGCGGGGTCAAAGATTTCCGGCAACATTACGGGCAATGCCGCGAATGTGACGGGAACCGTTGCGATTGCAAACGGCGGAACGGGTGCGACGGATGCGGGAACGGCGCGGTCGAATCTGTCGGTGCCTTCCACGACGGGGAGCGGCGCGTCAGGAACGTGGGCCATCTCTATTAGCGGAAATGCGGCGACGGCGACGAGCGCGACAACGGCGTCAAGTGCGACGACGGCGAGCCAGATTGACGGCGTAGAGTTCGTCAATACGGGAAGCAATAGCGGGACGGCGGCGGATTCAATCAACGCGAACGGCATCTCATACGTTACGGGCAACATTGCGTTGTTCGGTCAGACGGACGGCGCGTTGTATAGTCAGGCGTATTCGTCGGCGTGGCAACATCAGATTTACGGCGACTATCGTACGGGTCAGATTGCGACGCGCGGAAAGAATAATGGCTCGTGGCAGTCGTGGCGAACGCAACTAGATTCAAGCAATTATACATCGTATGCGCCGTCGTTAACTGGTAGTGGAGCTAGCGGTACGTGGAGTATCAACGTTACAGGAACGTCTGGCTCAATAAGCGGTTACAACAACCCGACGACGGCGGCGACTGGCAATACCATTGTATACCGTGACGCAAGCGGTCATATAACTGGCAACTATATTTTTGGTTCTTACTTCAATGCGTCGGCTGGCAATTCGGAGAATCCGACTATCGGTCAAGTATGGACGCAAAGTACGGGCGACAATTACCTTCGTAAGTCAACGCCAGCACATTTTATTAGTCAGCTTGGATTGCTGACGACAAGCAACTATACGTCGTATGCACCTACCCTAACGGGTGGGGGCGCGTCCGGAACGTGGAGCATCAACATTTCTGGTAATGCGTCCACGGCGAGTAGTGCGGGGTATGCGTCGAGCGCGGGAAGCGCGAGTAGCGCAAGTTATGCGAGCAATGCCGGAGCGTTGTCTGGTTATGGGTGGACATCATCTGGCAAGGATGTTCGCGGAAGTCAAATTTATGTTGACAATTGGTTCCGTAATTACAACTCTGGTCTGGGGTTGTACAATGAAGCGACAGGTAACCACTTCTATTCAGATGGTCAGTATTGGAATGTTGCTTATAGTGGTACTACTGGTATTCGTCTACGCAATGGACATGCAGGAACCATTCTTGGTTACTTGTATGCGGAAACCAATAGACGCTTTGGACTACTGAACGCCAATGGTGGATGGTCAGTATCTACCACTCCCGATAGCTCAAATTATGTGCTTATCGGAGGAAGTTTTGACAATAATGCTTACAACTCAAACCCTGGCGTTCGTTTATTGCTTGGCGGTGGCAATTCAGATGCCATAGGCAATTATTACATTGGCACAAACCTAAATGATTACGGCGGGAACTATACCAAACTAGACCTTGCGTGGCATACGGGAATTCGTATTGGCGCACAACCGGGGTATGGTGGCGTACGTTTTTACGATAGCGAAGATTTCGGCAGTGTTGTTTTCTCTGTAAATACTGGCGATGGAAACGTCAGGACAACCAACACGCATTACGCTTATGCGTATCGCGGCAATGGCAACGTTGGTGGTACGGGCGAAGCGTCGTGGCATCCGGCTGGTATTTACAGCGGTGGGACGAATTGGCTATATGGGACAGTATATCTAAACAACAACGCATTGTATGGCGCAAACTATTTGCGACTGAATGGTGGGTGGGAACTTCAGCAATGGAATGGTGGAGCGTACGGACGATTCACTAATTGGGTGCATCTATCTGGCGTACATGGATTGTATAGCGACGTCAATAGTTTCCATATGTACCCGAATAATGCGACGTATGGTTCGATGCGAGTCGATGGAATTCGCAGCGACTATGCTGGAATTAGTTTTGGCAGTACTGGCAATGGTATTGTCGCGATGATGAGTCGCTCGGATTCGAACGTCACGGGATTTCATAATCAGTCGTACGGGTGGCAGTTCCATTGGAACAATGGTGCGATGTATGTAGGCATCAATTCCTACGGCGGAAACGACCGTCGGGTGTTGGTGGAAGACCAATGGATTGGCGACAAATACAACGGGAGTGACGGCAACCAATACAACGCATACACGCGCTCGTATGGGTTCCTTGACCGTGATGAGCCGTCGAGCTTCTACGTCTATCCAAACAATGCGTCGCGTCTGTATCAAATGACGTTTACGGGTCGCGTCCGGTTTGAGGGTCAAGACCAGAGTTCGGACGGAAGTAATGATGCGCAAATCTACTTCACCCCTGGCGGTGGAATGACCATTGCGTCGATTCAGACGTCAATGGAGACGGGCTTCGTCGGGTCGTCGTATCCGTGGAATCGTCAGACGGGCGCGCAGTTTACGGGCGACAAGCGTCTCTTTGTGTGGCAAGATGTGGTGCAGTATTATTCCGATGAGCGATTGAAGGACAAGGTAGGTACGTTGGATGGTGCGTTGGAGATGGTGAAGTCGTGGACGCCGTTCAAGTATCGGGATAGTGCTATTGCAAAAAGTTTCAATTTGTACAATGATAGGGTGCAAGTTGGGTTAAGCGCGCAGGAGATTCAGCGGTCGTTGCCGGAACTGGTTGAGCTTGCGCCGTTTGATACCGAAACGGATTACAGCGATACCAATGCACCGCGACGATATTCGAAGTCTGGCGAAGACTATTTGACGTTGAATTACATGCGGTTAGTTCCGGTGTTGGTGCAGGCAATTAAAGAACTCGAAGCGCGCGTGGCGCAATTGGAGAGCTAACAATGAACGTGACGTATTCGTGGAACTTCTGGCAGTTCAATGCCTACCCCGAAATGGATGGCTACACCGATGTCGTATTTCAGGTGAACTACAATTACATCGGGACGTCGGATGTGGCGAAGCCAAGCGGCGAGTTTTATTCGGCGTCGTGGGGCGGAGCGCAACAGTTTCAGTATCAAGAGGGAACGCCGTTCGTTCCGTTTGCTGACCTAACGCCGGAGATTGTGCAGGGATGGATGGAAGCGACGATTCCACCAGAGCAGTTTGCAAAGATGCAAGAAAACATTACAGCGTCAATTGAAGCACAGATTCACCCGCCCGTCGTGACGTTGCCTGCGCCGTGGGTGGCTCCGACGCCGCCTGTTATGCCAACGACGCTACCGCTTACCCCCGTTACACCCTACGTCCCACCCACCTCACAGGAGTGATTGTGTCAGTAGAGCCGAAGAAGCCGTCCCCCGCTGTTATTGTGCTGTGTCAGCAGTTGGTCGCCGAGTTTTCGCAGAAGGCGGAACAGCTTGGGCAGATTGCGTTCGAGACGGACGGAATCAAGAAGGAGGACGGATGGCGTCTTGATGTATTCAACGGCGCATATGTGAAACCAGACATCGAACCAGACGGCGCGAAGTAAACGATGCTCGGTTTACTCCCGATAAGCGCGGCACCTATATCGGCACTTGGCGGTGTCGCATTTGCGTTGTCGTGCGCGGCGGGAGTCTTTGCGGAAACGGGACAGGCGGCATCACTCAATACGTCGCGTAAGGTTAGCGCGGCGGTTGGCGTATTCGTTGAGTCTGGGGCGGTAGCGAATCAGACAACGACGCGCGCGAGTGGTGCCGCCTCTTTCGCGCTAACGGGATACGATGCAACAGTCGATACAGCGCGCGTTGTATACGGGAGCGGGACGTCGTATTCGTTGACGGGTGAAGCGGCAAGTATCAACACGCAACGAGTGGTGACGTCGGATGTCGGCGCGTATGCGTGGACGGGATATAACAACTTGTGGCATGCGTCGCGATTGGGCGGCGTGGGTTCGTTCGTGTGGGAAGGGTGGCCTGCGGGATTGGCGACGGCGCGCGAAATCAACCCGATACCGGAGGTCTTTTACCTCACGGGTCAGGCGGCGATTCTGCGGTCGGATAGATACCACAGGGCGAACGTTGGTTCGTATGCGTTGGCGGGATACGAGAGTTATGCGATACTGACGCGCGCGTCAAATGGCGCGTCGTATACGTTGACAGGTAATACGGCGTCGGCGCATTGGTCGCGCGTCAATATGTCGGGCGCGTTTGTATTGACGGGCGAGGTTGCGCGTCAGCACACGACGAGAGTAAGCGACGGCGGAACGTACGCGCTAACGGGCTTCGTTGCCTCACAGAGCGCGTCCCGCGCGTCTGGTGTGGGTGCGTATACCCTTACCGGAAACGGGGCGTCATATCATACGACGCGAACGGGTGGCGTTGGCGCATTTACGCTATCGGGTAATACGGCGTCACAGGACATCGTGCGCGCGAGCGGTGGAACGTCGTATACGTTGACGGGCGAGGCGGTCAATCTTGAAGCGCATATCTCAATCAAGGCGGCGTCGGGTGCGTTTGCGCTAACGGGTAATACGGCGGCGGCGCATTGGACGATTGCGCACGGCGTTGGTGCGTTTGCGTTGACGGGATACGATGCGACCTTGCTAAAGCAGAAAGTATATCGCGCGCGCGGTCGCGATATGTCGAATGAGTATGTGCAGTTGATTGAAGGGTCGGGTGCTTACGTGCGGTCAAACGATGAGAGTGGGCCGTACATCATCGCTTATGATAGGTCGGAGGGAAGGCCGTAATGACAACGGTGAGCAAGCAAATTCAACCAGACAATAGTTATTTGGTTCGTCAAGAGTTGCGGTATTACGACGACGCGACCAATTGCTATGAGTTGTGGACGGAACAGGATGTGACAGTGACGTTCGCGGAGGATGCGGAGGGCGATACACCTATCGCGACGCTCGACACATTGGTGATGTCGGAGGCGGAAAATCATCCGGGCATCTATTACCTAGTGGTTCATACGCCATTGCTTCAACCCGCGTTGACGCCGTACGTCGGGCAGACGATTTATCAAATCGTGCGCGGCGGTGCGTTCAATGACCTACAGGTGGTCACGCCGCTCGTGGTCACGGAACCACGATACGCGCAATGAAAAACCTTGGGTACAAGTTGATTGACAAGTCGCGTCAGGTTCTTGCGGCGTATGATAAGTCGTCGCGTGACGGGATGGCGGCGGTCGGCAATCTACTTGTGCGCGAGGTAAAGACGAAGCACACCGAGATGAATTACTACAAGGGCGGAGCGTTTCGTCACACGTTGGGTGTGCGCGCAAGCGTCAATAGGACAGCGCCAGAAAAAGTAAACGGCTCATATCAAGTGCGAGTCGGAACCAAGTTTATTCAGGCGTTGTATTGGGAGTTAGGGCATTACAATGTATTTACCGGTAAGAATGAACCACCCGTCAAGATTTGGATGCCGACATTGTTGGAGCAACGGGAAGCGGCACAACAGTTATTCGCGGCTACAGTCAAAAGGTCATTAGGGATGATTCGATGAGCAAACCAAAATACGTCGTACCTAATACGTTGCAGTTGCCATCGACGGCATCGACTGTTCAGATATATGCGACGTTGCGTAAATCGCTCATTGAGTATACGTCGTCGTGCGGCGACCGATTGGAGGATTACATCGGCGAGCCGGAACGTATCTACATCCGCGCGGTACCTTCACCAGTTGCGTTTCCCTATATCACGTTGCTATTGAATAGAACAAGCCAATCGGCTTATAATGGATATAGGGAAGTTGCGACGTTGGAGGTGCAATGCATTGGTAAGCCGGAGTCACAGTTGCCGTTGGTGGAGTCGGCAATGGATATCGTCGACCAATGCCTGACATCACTAACGGATGCGCGGTCGGGGTTGACAGTTGGGCGGTCGAGAAATCGACAGACCATTCCGCAGTTTTCTACTCCGGCAGATAGCAATGTGGTTGGCGTATTAGGTGTGTATGATTTGTTTTTGTGGCCTGTTGTTTTGACTTCACGCGCGTAGGCGCAGAGCGTTTCACTTTTTCACAAGGGTACTAACATGGCGGCTCCACTTACTGGCTTTACCACTTCCTTTCCCGATGATGTCGTTCTGGACTCTGGTGTCCTGTATGTCGGTACCAATGTCTTTGGCGCGTTCGCGGGTGGTCTAAAGTTTGACCCGGGCATCACCTATCGCAACATCGACTTTGATGGCAAGCGTTCGCCCGTGAAGGGGCTCGACCGCAAGACGATGATGATGCCGAAGATTTCTGGCACGGTCATCCAGCTTTCAACGGGCAACGTTGCTCAGGTTGAGCCGGGGGCTGTTGATACGGCGGCGGGGGAGTGGACGGGCGCGTCGTCGTCGTATGCTCCGGTTGCGGCGGGTGAACTGATGGCGTCGTACCTCGACGATGTGCGCGCTATTTGGTTGCGCGGCAACGGCGACTATGTGCAGGTGCGGTTTCCGTCGTCGATGTGCACCAAGTATGACATCACCTCACAGGATGGCGCGGAGATTGCCATCGCAATTGAGATTGAGGCGCGACTCGACACCGATTGGGCTGGATACGATGGGACGGGGACTGCGCCGTATCGTATTGAGTACCTCACTTCTGTCAACCCGACTCCGTAACCTAAACCGAGACAATGACACTCATCGACCTTGACGCACTCACGAACGAAAGCAAGTTGCCACGAATCCGTATCTATGGGCGCGAGATTGTCGTGCGACCATTGTCGGGTGCCGCCGCGCATAAAGTGGCGGCGGTAACTAGTGCGAGTGGCGAAAATGGGGCCGCGATGTTGGCGGCATTGCTCGAAGTGGTGCGGATGTCCTGTCCCGATTTGACGACGGAAGAGGTTGAGCGGTTGACGCTCGAACAGCTAACGGCGGTGGTACAGTTGAGTCGGAATCAAGTCGATGAAGTCGAACAAATGATTTCGGAGCACACGGCAAAAAACTAACAAACGCAACGGCAGAGTCATCGTCTGCCGTTGCGGTGTCGGTTTCTGCGGAGCAATACGTAAGGCGCGTCATCGTATCGGTGGCGCGTCAAACGGGACGAAGTGCGGCGGTGGTGGCGCAAGAGTCATATGCGGTAACGTTGTGGACGTATTACGAATCAACGTTGATTGATGAGGAATTACAGACGCAACGATTAGGAGAGCGCACGGATTTGGCGGGTATGATGGCGGTGGCGTTTCATTCGCCAAAAGATTTACAGAAGTTGGAAATGCGGTATATGCGGCAGGCGGGAATGTTGTCTGGTATGATAGAGTCGACACGCGCGCGTATGGCACGATTGATGAATGCACATGCGAACGTCAGACCCGTAACACAGGAAGGGAAGAATGGTTGATGTGATGGCACTTTCACTCCTGTTGAAAGAAGAGGGCGCAAGCGTTCTTGAAGGGTCGTTGCGCAAGTTAGGTGTCGAGGTTGCGAAAACAGCGGCAGGGTTTGCGTCTGTTGGATTCGCGGTCAACAAGTTCGTGACGGAGACGACAACGGCGCAGTTTGCGGTGGCGCAGTTGGAATCAATGCTCCAGTCAACGGAGGCCGTGTCAGGTCAAACGTCGTATGCCTTACAAGAACAGGCGGCGGCGTTGCAAAAAATGACGACGTATAGCGACGATGCGGTTTTGGAAATGCAGTCGCTGTTGCTCATGTTTGACAATATTCAGGGTGAGATTTACGAGCGTTCGGTTCCAGCAATTGCGGACCTTGCAACGACGCTTCGCATGGATTTGTCAAGCGCGGCAATGATGGTTGGTAAGGCATTGCAAGACCCAGAAAATGGGTTGATGATGCTCAATCGCTCAACACGATTGTTTAGTGAAGAGCAGAAAAAACTTATCGAAGATTTGGCAAAGTCTGGCGATAAGATTAGAGCACAAGAACTGATTCTTGCAAAACTTGAGACGCGCTTCGTCGGTGCGGCGAAGGCCGCGCGTAATACGTTGGGTGGCGCGCTCAAGGCGTTAGACAATGCGTTTGGCGATTTGTTTGAGGCGACGCGCGAAAGTACGTCGGGCATGGTCACGGCAATCAATAAGGTGACAGACGCATTGGTGTGGTTGAACGAAAACATGAGTACGCTCAAAGCAACGGCAATTGTCTTGACCGGTGTTCTTGCGGCGATGTTTTCGGCGCAATTGGTGGCGATGGTTGGTGCATTGCTTGCGCCAATTGGAACACTTGCCACGGCGTTGTTGGCGTCTGCGGCGGCGGCGGGAATAGCAAATACAGCGGTCGCGGCATTCTCGCTTTCGATTGGGGCGCTTAAGACGGCGCTCACCACGTTGCTTGCGGGGACGGGATTCGGCGCGGTGTTGATTGGTATTGCTGGATTGTTCGCGTATCTCAATAAGCAATTGGATGATACAGACAAGATTTATGCGGACCTAGACAAGCGCGAACAGGCGCGTCTTGATAAGGTATTGGCAGATGCCGCCGCAAAGCGCAAGGCAAAGCAAGATGAGCAAGATGCGATTGCCGCAGTTGCGCGCGAACAACAGAAGGCATGGGATGAGTATCGTGCGGAATCTGCAAAACAGCGCGCGGATGCAACATTTGCGCGTCGTGTAAGAGAATTTCAGGATGGAGTTGCGGCGGCACGTGAAGCGCGCAAAGAGGTTGAAACGACGGAGCAATATCTCACACGTATGACGGGTGCGCAGTTTGGACCGCGACCCACAATGACATTGTTTCAACCGGATGAATTGAAGGCGCAAATTGCAGAGTCTGTTACGATAACAAATGACGCAATTGCCGGAATGGATTTGACGCAAGGCATCGAAAAGATGCGCTTTGGCATGATGAAGGATATGCTAGGTGAAGGAGTTGCCGATGCATTGGAAGGTGGATTCGCGGCGGGATTGGAGGCGGCACTAACGTCCGGTCGTATTGGTGATTTGTGGAAGTCGTTGTCGCAAACGATGGTGTCACAGATTGCAAAAATGATGGTGAACGTGGCGCTCACGTTTATCAAGTTTGGTTCAATGATTGAAAAGATTCAAAAGTTTTTGATTGCAAACCCTGGCGTTGCAATCGCGGCGGCGGTGGCAATGTTGACGTTGGCGACGTCGCTCGGTGGTGGTGGCGGGAAACAGGGTGAGCGTGTGTTCGCGGGTGGCGCATCTGGGTTGCAGTCGGCGGTCGTTCCGCGTGTCACCACAATGACGTTCGGAAGCACGACGGCAAACATGGCGAGTAGTTCCGTCAATGCGATGGCTCCGATGAACATCACCGTCATTGGACCAAATGACCCAACGGCACAGCGCGCGATTCAAGAATTGATGACCAAGGCGAATCGTCGAGGAAGTGTCTAATGGCTCAAATCACATGGGGTTCGCCAACGCAGACGTTGAATAACGGATACACGGGAATTGCAGATGGCGTGGCGTCACGTTTTGCTAATTACGTGCCGTTTACGAATCGAGTCGGCGATACAGCAATCGCGTTAGGAACGGGCGCTCGTACGATGTTTACGTTCCGTATTGATTACGGCGCGTCATTTGAGATGCGGGAAATTCCGAATACCTCATTGGATACGGCGTTGGCATTGATTCGCCATCTACAGAACGGCGGTGTCGTGTCGGTCGATGTTGGCGATGGGGTGAATGCGGCATATACAAATTGTGTGTTGGCTCCCGATGGTGATGTGACGTTGGCAATGCAAGACAATGTTGAGTTGACGTACACGCTGAGCGTTTCGGTTATCAACCTCAATGGCGCAGACATGCTCTGCGAATACGCGACGACGTAATGCCATCACTCAATTACAAACTTGTCATTCGCGATGCATCAACCGTTGCCAACCCCAACGGCACGACGGATGCAATTACCATTACGTCACTTCGTACTGGCGCTAATGCCTATATCGCAAGTCCTCCATCTGGCGATGGGTATGAGGTGGACGCGATTACGGGAGCGATTCGGTCCGGTTCGTATTCGGTTCAAGTGGTTGATGCGGTAACTGGTTCGAATGGAACTGGCACGATTCGATTTCTTACGAACAAACTTGAGGACGCGAATTACCAACAGCAGTTGTTGTCACGGCGCGCTTACCTGTATGTGTCAAGCAACGAAGGCGTGTCGTGGACACAGATGTATGCGGGATATGTCAGCGGCATTCGCCTTGTCTCGGCGGCAACGTTTGAGATTGGTATTGCTGATTCGCGTCGCGTAGAGCAAACGCGCACCATCTTCACGGGTAATACACTCGGGACGTTTACGACGCGCGGATGTTTGACGGGTGGACCCGTTACAAAAACGTGGGGACCCGTTGTTTCGCGTGGTGGTTGGTATTACAAAGTCAGTTCTATTCCTGGCAATCAGAATATCTTGCTTAATTTTTTGGCGGGATACGATAGCTTTGCAAATTCTCCGGTTGTTTCCGATTGGAAGAAGTTGATAAGGCAGTCGGTTGTTGACGAGATAAGTAAGAGTACGCGCATCATCACGGAGACGTCGCTCGGGTATCCGGTAGGATATGGCGACATCGTTATGCATGTGGGGACGACGGATACCAATGCGGTGCCAACATCGCACATTCTATTGGCGAATGAATACGGGCAGGCGTATTCGTCGCCAGGATATGGGCCGTTGTCGGTGTGGTGGAGTAACCCCGCGACAATTCCGGCAAACAATTCGTACCTGTATGTGAGTCTGTATACACGGAACGTGTCGCAAGCGTGTCCGTTGTATATCGATGCTCATCCCGTTGATATCGTCACGCAGATTTGGGATGAGGCGCGGATGTATTGGAAAGACCCTGCCGCGCCTGACCCTGCGTGGGTTGCTCAGATTCGCGCGTTGATTGGTGTGGATACGCGATTGGCGATTCGACTGACGGAACCGCCAGTTATTAGCAAGTTCCTAGAAGAAACCATCTTCGGACCATTTGGTATTTCAGCGCGCGTCAATAGTACGAGCGGCGCGTTAGAGTTGATTGATATTCGTGGTCGTGGAACGGGAACACCAGCCGTCACGATTACGGCGGCGGATATGTCGAATGGGTCGGACGTTGTATTCGACCTCGATGAGAGTACGGCTATTTCGACTGTCAGTCTTACTGCGCAATTGTTCTCAACGAACTACACGGCCAAGTCTGCGGATGTCGTTACGAATACGACACCGACGGATGGTGTGTTGGTCAATGATGTCAAGGCGGTGGGATACAACGGCGACACGACAGTCTTTGCGGGGCGTGAAGTTTCATTCACCGTGAGGGGAATGATTCACAATGCAGATAGTTGGTTGTCTGCGGAATCCGCAATGCTTCAATCAATTGCGGTACCTATTTATTCGCGATTTGGTCGTGGTGCACAGGCGGCGAATGTTTCCATCATTGGAACATCGAGCGCGGCAAGTCTACAGGTTGGCGATGAATGTATCTTCGCGGCACCCCATTATCCGAATGCTAATTATCGCGTGGGAGAGTCGACCGTTGGTGGTCGCATTATGCAAGTCATTCGTCGGACGGAGACGCCGACGGGACCGCAACTGCGCATCCTCGATGTCGGATTGAATCAGCCGTCAGCGCCTATACCTCTTGTCAGCGTGAGAAAGTCGCCGACACAGGGTGCGTATGCGGCGGAGTTTAAGTTAGACAATGCGGGATTGATGGCGGCGGCGTTCCTGTCGGTCGAAGTTGAATGGACGACGGGCGCGTCATCGCCTACGAGTGGCGGAACGACGTTCAACGTATACGGGCCAGCGGACATTCCTACGGGATATGTGACGTTGCCGACAGTACCACCTGGTACTACAGTCTGGGTACGCGCGCGTTCAAAAGCATATCAGAGGCGCGCGTCAGCGTGGACGTCGTGGTATTCCGTGGCCTTGGATGCGTTGAATGCGCCGTCTGGGTTCAGCATTCCAAGTGTGACGAGTAGTTCAGCATCGTTGCAATGGACGAACACCAATGCCAATTGGCCCATAAGTGTTTATCTGTATCAAGGCGTATCGGCTCCGGCGTTGTGGAATTCTTATAAGGTCGCGACAATTGGCGCGGGGACGACCAACACGGTCATTCGTGACGGCATCGTCTCCGGTTTGCCATACGTTGTGGCGGTGGCGTACGATACGCCGAACGGGTCGAGTCTCTTTGCAACGCAGTCATTCACGGCGACGGGCTCGACGTCAACGTTGCTTCGCCCTGCGGCGATGGATGTCGTCGCGGGAAGTTCCGATGCGTCGTTGGCGCAAGGCGTTGCGCTCGCGTTGTGGGCAAGCAATACGACGTACAACATCGCGGTATATCGCGCGCCAGATAGCGGTGGAGCGCCGGGGTCGTATGAGTTGTTGTCGGTCGTCAACGGCAACGAGACGTTGTATATCGATTACTTGGCACAGGATGGCGTAACGTATTGGTATGCCATTGCACATCGACTCGGTGGATTCACGGAATCGGCATTGACGCCTGCGGTGTCGGCGCAGGCATCAGGTGTGACGTCTGGACTTGTGCGTCCGTCGGCGGTGGCACCTACGATTACACCAGAGACAGCGGGAAGCGCAACGCTTGATGTGACGATTGCGGTGACGGACCCACAGGGGCGCGTCGATAAGGTTGAGTTCCGTACCAAGAATTCAACCAACCCGTTTGGGCCGTGGACACAGGATACCTCGGTACCTTATAGCGCGTCGGTTGCAAAGGGTACGGCAAGTGACCCGTCAATTATTGAGTGGCGCGTCTGGGGATTCACAAGCGAAAACTCGTACACGATTCTTCGCTCTGGTTCGTCAGAGTGGCCTCTGTATCTAGGGACGAATCCAACAATCAATCGGTTGACTCGTTCGCGTTTTAATAGCGCAACGAATCGGTACGAAGTGTGGGGTCGGTACTTCCTTGACAATGGTGACGGCACGTTTACCGAAGACCCGTTGCTTGGGTTCGTCACAATCTTCGCGGTTATAAACGTAAAGAGTCAGTCAGGAGCGACGGCAACTGTAACTACTCATACGCCAAAGGAGGCAGATGGGTGGCGGTTTTCGTGGCCCTCTGCGGCTACAGACCAATGGACGTTTGAACTGACGTCGTACGGATTGGCGGAGACGTTGTATTTCCCCGGCCAAAATCCCGACGTACAAGACAAGTCGTTGCCTACAGTTCAAGGTTCGGCAACGTTTATTGCGCCTGCGTCTCAATCAAGCGGCGGAACTGGCGATGTTGTTGGCCCTTCATCTGCAACCGACAATGCGTTGGTTCGGTTTGATGGAACAACGGGAAAACTGATAAAGAATTCGTCTGCGACATTGACGGATGCGGGGACGTTGACGACGACAACGGGCGCGTTTACCAATCTGTCATCGACCAATACAATTACTGGTTCGATTAGCGGAAATGCGGCAACCGTAACAAACGGCGTATATACGACGGGTAGTTATGCGAACCCATCGTGGATTGCCTCGCTTGGTTGGTCAAAGATTACGGGAACACCGACTACGACAAGTGGTTACGGAATCACGGATGCAATAACCACGGCAAACATTGGCAGTCAGTCGGTCAATTACGCGAATACCGCGGGTAGTGCGAGTACTGCGACGTCTGCTTCTAGTGTGCCGTGGTCTGGTATAACGAGCAAACCGACAACACTTTCTGGATTTGGAATTACTGACGGAGTTTCGACAGGTGGTTCCTATGCCAATCCGTCGTGGCTTACATCATTGGCGTGGTCGAAGATTACGGGAACGCCCACGACGATTGCGGGATATGGCATTACGGATGCGGTGTCAACGTCGGGAAGTTATGCAGACCCGTCGTGGATTACGTCGTTGGCTGGTTCAAAGATTACGGGCAACATCTCTGGAAGCGCGGCGAACGTTACGGGTGTTGTTGCTATTGCCAATGGTGGAACGAATCAGACGGCGTATGCGACGAGCGGAACGGGGACGCGCGTACTGGTTTACGACCAAGGGTTAGGAAAATTTGACGTACAGGTTGCGGGAGCGTCGGGACAATTCCTTCGCTCATCCGGTACGACGGGCGATGTGTTGTGGGCAACGCCTCCGAATTTCACATCGACCACGGCGGGGTATGCTCCGGCGTCGGGCGGTGGCACGACAAACTTCTTGCGCGCGGATGGAACGTGGGCGGCACCACCATCGACAACGACGATAAGTGCAAACAATGTTACGGCGGGTACGTTCCCCGGCACATTGTATACGTTTGCAGGGTCAGCGCGTATCACGGAAGATTTAATCGTCGACACAAATACGTTTGTCGTCGATAGCGTAAACAATCGCGTAGGTGTTGGGACGGCAACACCTGTCAGTCGTTTGCAGGTAAATGGCGGCAAAATTGTCTTTACGTCCGATGATGGTGCCTATGGACAAGCGCAAATAAATGCTCCGTCAGGTGGTGAAGCAACGCTTTTGTTTGGTAGTACGGGAAGCGGGCAAAATTCTGGTGGTTATACCAATGCTGGCGTCGTCGGGATTGGAGCGTACGGAAACACGCGTGACATTTTGGTGTTGGGGACAGGATATGCTGGCGGAACCATTTACTTAAAAAACGGCGACGTTGGCATTGGCTCTAACTCGCCAAGCGGAAAACTGGAAGTGTTCGGCGGTACTGTATCAAATGGTACAGCGCAAACGATTTCGATGGTGGGAAGTGGTGGCGCGAATAGTGCCAACTACAATTGGGGCATTACGTCAAAGGGTGATACCAACTGGGGGTTCCGAGTTCAGAACCCATCGAACGGCGCGTACTACACGGATGTAACTGGTGCGTGGGGCGCAAATGCGGCGGGTGGATTCCGAGTCATTGATAAACTCAGCGGCACGGAAAACGTGCGCATGTTGGTCAATGGTTCCGGCAACGTTGCTATTGGACCGCACACGCCAGCGGTTCTTCTTGATGTTGGCGGAACAATTCGTACGCGCAATGGTGCGTTTCAGTTACACGATGGGACATCACAGGGTGGTGGTTTGTTTTTCTATAAAACCATTACGGGTGGTGGTTCCAACCTATCGCCGTCGTTGTTTTCAGAAACGGGAATGCCGTTGTACTTTATGACCAACGGCTCGGCGTCTATTAAAGGGACGTTGAGTATCGATGGCAACTGGACCGTGACGGGCAACGTCGTCGCGTATTCCGATGCGCGCGTGAAGGAGAACGTGCGCGTCATCGACAATGCGTTGGCGCGAGTGCGAGCAATCCGCGGCGTGACGTTTACGCGCACCGATATGCAAGACACGGCGAAGCGGCATGCGGGTGTCATTGCGCAAGAGGTTGAGGCGGTGTTGCCGGAAGTGATTAGCGACAACGATGATGGCATGAAGAGTGTGGCTTATGGCAACATCACGGCTCTACTCATTGAAGCAATTAAGGAATTGCAGGATGAGGTCACGGCGTTGCGCGGGATGATGAAGACATGACGTTGCCAACGAGCGGCACCATCTCTGCGAACGATGTGCGCGGCGAGTTGGGTATCCCAACACAAGCGCCATTCGCGTTTGACTATGCGGCAATTGGTGGATATGTGCCTATCAACCAATGGTCGGCGGCGCGTCCATCGACGTCACCTTACGGATTGTATACGTTGGCGAGTTGGTACGGATACAATCATGCGGCGACTGCGCCGAGCATTAGCGGTTTTTATGTGAACGGAACGGGCGACCCTATCTATGGCATATACACGGCGTATTGGACATACACGGCGGGAAGTAGTGGGTCAGTAACTGATAGCATCCTGTATTACTCGTTTGACTACGGAAGTACTTGGGTACAAATCGTATCGTTTAGCGGTACAGGTACGACGTCATATGGGCCAGATTCGTTGGAAGGTTTGCCAGGATTTACTTCGTTGGACAATACGTATTTTCGTTTCCGCGCGTGGGCAAGTGGCGTTGAAGTGCCAACGTCGCCGCTTACTGCGTATCCACCCTTTCCCTATTGATGCGTTATGGCGAATGACAAATCAAACCTTATGCTGATTGTTGCGGGATTCTTCGGGTCGTTGATTGCCGTGGGTAAGGCGTCACACGGCAATTTGCGCGACAATCTGTTGGCGATTTCCGCGGGGACGTCGAGCGCGTACTTCTTGACGCCGTTGGTGTTTGCCAATAGCGATGTAACTCAGCAAACGATGTCAGCGATGGCTTTTCTCTTGGGTGTTCTTGGACAGCGCGGCGTAGAGTTGGTTGTTCACAAGATATTTCCCGAGAGTACGAAGCATGATTGACTCACTCAACGTACTGGTGAATATCGTATTGACGGCAACGTCGGCGATGTTTTACCTCATGATTTTTAGCAATATTACGCCAGCGTTTGATGCGTCGCGTATGTTGTCTACGACGTCGTATTGGATGGTGCGTGTTGGGTTGTCGTTCTTTGTGGCGGGGTCATTGTTTGCGGTTGTGACGACACCTCATGTGACGTTTAACGATTTTGTTCGCAACGTTGGCATGGCGGTGTTGTTTAGTTGGGCTGTGGTCTATCATGCGGAGCGGTGGGGATTGGTGAGGCGGCGGCGGTCATGACACTTACACATCCGTCGCCTAACCACAATTCGCGCGGTAGCAATGAGGTGCGCGTCATCGTGTTACATGCGGATGCATCGCCTAACGAGAGGGGATGTCTATCGTGGATACAATCTTCCGAGTCCAAAGTCAGCTACCATGTACTCATTGGGCGCGATGGTTCCGTGTTCACTTGTGTGTCATACGACCGCCGTGCGTGGCATGCTGGCAAGGCGGAATGGAATGGCGCAAAGGATGTCAATGGCATCTCAATTGGCGTGGCTTTTTCGAATCGGAACGACGGCATCGAAGCGTTGACGAATAAGCAAATCGAAGCGGCAAAAAAAGTCATCGCCGATATCCGTACGCGATACGGAACGCATCTACCTGTGACGACGCATGCGGCAATTGCACCTGGGCGAAAGTCTGACCCAGAAAAATGCCCGGGCTTTCGGTTAAGCGACTATGCGTAGTTTGTATTTAGCGTGGTGGTTTTTGTTGGGAACAATTGGTGGGGTGTTGTCGGGTAGGGAATACGAGCGGCGACACGCGACACGGATATCGGTAGATACGTTGCGTGTGGTTGAGACGCAACTTGATACAGTCTATCGGGTGCGCGTGGCGACGGCGGAGCGGTGGCGAGTGGCGTACGATACGGCGCGTATTGTTGATACAATCATGCGCGCGGATACTGTATATGTGCGACGCGATGTTGCGGATTCTGCGATTGCGTCGTGCGCGTTGGTGGTGACGTCATGCGAGGAGCGAGTGGCAAATCTTCGCCAACAGGTTGTGGTTTGGTACGATGCGAAAGAAAGTGAAGAGCAAAGCAAACGTCGGTGGCGGTGGGTGGCGAGTGTATTAGGCGCATCTCTTTTATTGACTCTTGCCAAGTGACGCGATGCCAGCGCGCAAAGATTTAGTCGAGTGGTCGGTCGAGGAAACGAAACGTCTTGCAGAATTGTGCGCACGTGGCATGTGTGCGCGTGATGTAGCAAACGTATTGAACAAGGAATACCACGACGGGAAACGGGTGCGTACGGAAGGCGCGACGGCGATGAAACGTACACACCTCAAAATTAAAGTCGGCGAAAAAACGAAAGCAAAAGTTGAGTCGTTGGTCGAGATGCAACAAACAGTTGAATCAACCAGCGGACCGGAAGGTGTCGAGGCGCGAGCGAATGGTGAGCGCATCAAAACAGTTGAAGATTTGCTTCGTCATATCGAAGCGGACATGACGCGGTTTGAGATTGAAAAGAGCGAGGCGACGAAGTATGAGGTCGCGACGAAAGATGTGACGACAGGCGAGGTAAAGACGACGGAATTACATCGCGTGTTTGTGCGATTGAAACCAAAGGCAGGGCCGTCGGTGGTCGAGGTGGTGACGGCGCTAATTGATGGCGCGTTTGCAAAGAGAAAGCCAGTTGCATACGGCGTGACGCGAAAGGGCGGCGGTAATTCACGAACGTTACAAGCGTTGGTATTAGCGGACCCACACATCGGCAAATATGCGTGGGGACGGGAAACGGGATGGGAGGATTACGATATCTCAATCGCGACCAAGTTGATTCGTGAGTCAGTCGCGGAGTTATTAGAGACGAACTTATCGGTCGAGCGTCGCGCGTTGTGGTGTTTGGGCGACCTATTGCATTACGATACGCCGCACGGAACGACGACAAAGGGAACGCCGCTTGATAGGGATGGGCGCGTCGAGAAGATGTTAGAGGAAGCGGTCGCGACGTTATGCGATGTCATTAATGACATGTCGAGTCGTGGCCCTGTGGATGTGGTGTTAGTTCCTGGCAACCACGATGCGGTGATGACCATCGCGCTTCGACAAATCCTTTCCGCGGAATTTCGCGGTGCGCGCAACGTGACAATTGATTGTCGAAATACGACGCGCAAATACATCACGTATGGCAAGTGTTTGCTTGGACTTACGCATGGTGATAAGGCAAAGAAGCGTCTACATGAATTGATGGCGATAGAGGCGCGCGAGGAGTGGGGCGCGTCGTTGTATCGTGAGATACATACGGGTCATCTGCATTCGATGGCGGAAGTGGAGACAATTAGCGGTGTCGTGGTGCGTACACATCCGGCATTGTGTCCACCGGACGGGTGGCATGCGTTAGAGGGATACGTCGGAGCGACGCGCGGGATGCAATCATTTCATTACCACAAGGATGCGGGACTTGTTGGTATGGCGATGGTTAACCCAGAGATGCGGAGGACAGATGGCAAGTAAGAAGCGGACAACCAAACAGTCCAACGTATTAGCGAATCGGTCGGCGTCGGTTTCAATACATCGCAACGGGTTGTCTATTGAGATTGAATCGGTTCCGGCGGTTGATGCGAGTATTGTCGCAAAGTGTTTGCTCGATGTAGTGCGCGAGTTGGTAAAGGTTGGTTATTCGGAATTGGTGAACGATGCGGGAGGCGTTCACGGCGGCGTCATCGAAGTTGCGGATGAGGAAGATGCCGAGGATTTTGTGCTTCCGATTGAGGCGGTTAAGCGCGTGGGGTTTGTATGAAAAAGCGGCGGGGCAAACAACATATGCCATCGTTGCTCGCCCCGCTGTCGGATGAGGAATTTGCTGACCTAATGCGTGATACTGTGTCGCATTACGAACAAAGTGTCATCGCATTGCGTTGGTGTTTATACTGCAATAACTGGGAACCCAACGGGAGCGGCGATGCGGGGTTCTGCATCCGATGTTTCCGACATCACATAGACGGCGACGGGGCGCGGTGAGAGATTGAGCGACGCGACGGCGGCGGCGGTGAAGCGATGACGCCAACCCCTGCGACCTTTGTACTTCTCTTGCACCATTTCGCTTGCGGGAATGAGCCCGTTCTTAATCATGCGATACACCTTGCCGTGCGTGGTGTCGTATTCACGAACGATGTCACTCACAGTATAGGTTGCTCCGGTGTCAGTCATCGATTGCCTCTTCGGTGATGGGTGATTCGGTGATGGTTCCGCGCGCGAGAAGTTCGGCGTGGGTGGGATGAGGAAATTGCAAATACATCTTAAGACGATGAATTACAACAAGCGGTATTGATTCGCGTTCGTTAATCCATCGCCAAACGCTGACGCGCGACCGACCTAATACGTCGGCGGCAAATCCGTTTACGGGACCGCCATAAACCTTGATTGCCGTGCGCAATGTTTTACTACCAAGCGCCAATACAACCTCCATGTAAGGTGTGACCCATGATACTGCGTTTGAGAGGAAAGCGCAAGTACCGTGGGGGACGTAGTTACATCTGGAACCTTTGTCAAGGGCAAATTGGGACTTGCGGAATTGTTGCGGGTGTATCATTTTGGGGGCGATACCATACGGGTATCAGGTCAACTTCACCGGAGGATGTATGAGTGGTTCGCGGAGTAGGGAGGAGGTCGTCGCGTCGTATAAAGCTCGACTGCGCAGATGGTCGGAAAATGTTCGCGCGGATATACGAACGAAGGACGGATGCGGAGAGGCGGTAGTGCAATGGTATACGGAGGACGTCGAGCGAAACTATAAGAATGAGACGGCCTTCCTTTTGTACATCGTACGCGAGGCGCTCAACGATGCAGACAATTGATACGACGGGCGAGTGTTTGTATTGTCGCGACGGGAGGGAGCGTAAGTTGTATTCGTTTACGCGCGCGACGTATCATGCGGGTGATGTAATACCCGAAACGGAATTGGTGTGTATTGAGTGCTATAACTGGTTGACAAAGGAAGAGATGTAGTGGCAGGGCGCGAGCGCGTCGCACTTCGGCGGCGCGTTCGCGGTTGGTTCAAACACAAGTAGGAGAGGCGAGCAATGACAATTCTCAAGCTACCAAACGTTGGCGACACTCACACGATGCATATCAAAACGTGTGAGCGACATACGGGAACGTATGGGGAACAGGTGCTATTCAGCGATGGGACCGACATTCTGTATCTTCCGCAGACGTCGGCGGATATGCAATTGAAGCGAATCTTCGGCGATGGATTTGCGTATACGGATGCCGTTGGAAATTCGTTGACGTTTTCCCGTACGCCCAACAACAAGCGACCTGGAGCGGCGCCGTATTGGAACATTGCTCCGGCGGTACCACAGAAGGCATCGTCGGGTAAGCGTTTGGAAGTGCCAACCGAAATCATCGGCGGCAATGTTGATACAGGAAGCGATGCGCGGCGCAAGGTTGTGGCGCGCGCATATTGCGAGTTGTTTAAGATGGTCGCGAACGAATTGAAAATCAGCGATAGCGGCGCGGTTCAGGCGGCGACGGCGACCATCTGGATTTCGTGGAAGGATAAGGGAATACAACCAGATGGTTTGGATGGCGTGGTGAAGAGCGCGGAGAAAGCGCCTGCGGTCAAGATGCCGGAGCCGAGCGGGAAGCGAATCGTGCCGCCGTCATCGTACGACGAGCCAGATTTCAGCAACTTCCCGCCCCCGACGGACGACGACCTCCCGTTCTAATCACTCATCAATCATCGGAGCAAACAAATGGAGCGCAAAGAAGAGTGGTGGGAAACCATCATACGTCAGACGTTCGCGCCGTTCCCGATGCGTCACCCAACGACAGGCCATCTTGGTGAGTGGCGCGGTCGATATCTGGCGGAGGGTGAACGAACGAAGGAGGGATACGAGACGGACGAGGACTGGCATGAGTTCTGCCAACAACATCATATTGCGCAACCTTGTCATGTGTGCGAGGCGGCGGCGTTGGGTGATGATGAGGGGGCGGAGGCATGACGTATGGCGACGAGGTAGAGCGCGAGATACAGCGCAAGTATTCAATGCGCGCGGAGATGCCATTCGCGGATGGGTTGTTTGCGGTCGCGGTACAACAAGTGAAGGAGGCGGAAGAAAGCGATACCATCAAACGTCAATGGTGGCGGTGGCATCGGACGAATCCGCATGTGTATGAATTGTTCAAACAATTCACGTTCGACGTCATTCGGAGGGGCCATAAGCATTACTCAAGCAAGGCCATCTTCGAGCGTATCCGATGGCATACGGAGATTGAGACGGCGGGGGAAGAATTCAAGATGAGCAACAATTACACGCCGTATTACGCGCGCCTGTTTATGAAAGATTTCCCCGAACATGCGGAATTCTTTCGGACGAAAACGCTCCGGAGCGATGGCGGTACATAGGTGATTACGTTGCGTCGATAGAAGTTTGGTGCGATGTTGTAAGAGTGAGGCGGTCAACCTCACCTCAATCGAAGGTCGATGGCCCCGATATCACTCTGCTCACTTTCTCCGGTGGGTTGACCCAGAGTGCTCTGTCGGGGCCACTTCGTTTTCTGCGCTACGTTGGAACGCCACACAATCACACTACGGGGAGTGGCGCGTCGGTTCGATTCCGGCGGTAGCGATGAAGTAAACGGGGCTTACTCTCGGTTTCCCCGTTGCGTACGTTCCCGCGCGTACGTCATCAATCCTAACCGTGCTAAACGGCGTACGACAAAAAAGAAATCCACGCTCTGCCTGCCTGCAACGTGGTCGGTGGTGGTGTGCGCTCGTTTGGGAGTGGGTCGGTAGAATAGCAGTACCGAAGGGTTACTCGTCGAGGAAATCCGCGCTCGCCCCGCGCGGTATTGCAGACGACGCCCTCTGCTAGTTTGCGGTTTGGGTGGGTGTGATTCGTTGGGTAGTCGCGTCAGAGTGTGAACCGCGAACTACCACCGGATATGGCGGGGGCGTGGCTAAAAGTTAGGACGTCCTAAATTCGCCGACAGAGGGAAAAAGGGGGGGGACTTGCGGGTATCTACAGAGGTAGGTACGCTTATTGTGTCGGCGGGAATAAACCCGCCGCGCTCACCGGAGATGAGACGATGGCGAACAACGACGTTTACACCAAGGTGTTCGGGGCGATTGTCGATGAGATGGAGAAGGGAAATGCGCCGTGGGTGCGCCCGTTCAAGGGTTCGCGGATGCCGCACAATGCGGCGTCGGGGCGGCGGTATTCGGGCGGCAACGTCTTTGCGCTGTGGTTCGCGGCGATGGATAAGGGATACAAGGAGAATGGGTGGGTGACGTTCAAGCAGGCGCAGGCGAGCGGGTGCATGGTGCGGAAGGGAGAGAAGGGCACGGCGGTGTATTACATGTCAAAGGTTGAGAAGAAGAATGCAGAGGACGTCAGCAAGAAAGAGTATTACTTCCTCGCCAAGTTTTTTATTGTGTTCAACGTGGAACAATTGGAGGAAGTGAAGGAGGGCGCGCTTGCGAAGCTCAAGAGCGCGGACACGACGACGTACAAGGTCGATGCGGTTGAGGACGCCGACGCGATGGTCGCGGAGACGGGCGCGGTCATCATCAATGAGACGAACGGCGGCGCGTGGTATTCGCCTGCGCGTGACGTCATCAACATGCCGGAGCGCGACCAGTTCAAGGGTACGAACGAATACTACGGCACGTTGTTTCATGAGCTCACGCATTGGACGGGCGCGGAGTCGCGGTGCAATCGCAAGCTCACCGGAAAGTTCGGCAACCCCGATTACGCCTTTGAAGAATTGGTCGCGGAATTGGGCGCGGCGTTTCTTTCGTCGACGTACGGCATGGAGATGGTGAGTCAGTCTGCGGCGTATATGAAGAATTGGGCGGCGGCATGTCGCGCCAATCCCGAAATGCTCGCGCGCGCGGCGTCGCTCGCGCAGGCGGCGGCGGATTTCGTGACGGGGGAGCGGTTGGCCCCCGTCGAGGCGGCGGCGTAAGTTGTTGATTTTCAGCAACTTACGGGGGGACTTGTGGTATCGACGAAAGTAGGTACCTTTAAAGGGTAAGCAATGACGCTTACGAAATCATCGGAGACGAAAATGCAAAAGGTTGCCGCGCTGATTCTCGCTGAAGTCAACAAGGGTAAGACGATGGAAGAGGCGTGGGATGCGGTGATGGGCGCGGGGGAATATGAGAAGTTCGTCAAGGATTTATACCACAAACTGCGGGGGAAGTGAGGGTACTTGCAGTAGCGACGAAGGTAGGTACTTTTAATTGTGTAGGGTCAACCACTCAACGGAGAATAGCAATGACGACCACGACGACGACCACCGAGACCTTCAACCTTAACACGTGGGTTCCGGTAAAAGGGGAGGCGGTGTATTTGACGGAGGCAAACCGCCCGTATGGTGTGTGTGCAGAGATTACCGGAGTCCGATATCTGCAGGGCGCGATGGATTGGAAGGTTACCTACAAGTATCGCGATGAAGAGACGGGCGAAGTGGCAAAGGATAGTGTGCGCATTGATGGGTGGCGGTTGCGTACGGAGAGAGAAAGGTACTGCGATTACTTCATGCCCGTTGCTCATGCGACGTTAGCTAATAAGGTGGCGTTCGCAAAGGCAATGCAGGCGCGCGCGGAGAAGCGAGAGAAGGAGGCGGTGGCGGCGGTCGAGCATCTGCGTATGCGGGAGGAATTGGAAAAGAAGCATGCTGATTTGCTAGAGCGGCTGGATATCGGTTCGGTGGAGTGCGTAGTGCCGAAGCACAATTGGCGGAATCGGTTTCAGAATTTTATGCCGCTTCATCGTCGCGAGCGGGTGTTCTCAATCAAGTTGACCCGTTATCACATCATGGGCTATCACAAGTCGCTTCGCATTCGCGAAGCTCACAGCGCGCTTTCTGTCAATGTAGTTCGCGAGCGCGGGGTCGCGTCGTGGCGAGTCGACTTTGGTTCGGCGTCGGAATCGTCGTGGATTGTGGACACGCACAAGATGCAGACAATGCTTCTTTCTTTGATGACGACGGCGGCGTCGTGGTGTGAAATGACGAATCGCGAAGAGCGCGCGAAGGTGGCAAAGGTGCGCGCGATGCGTGAGGCGGTGGCGGCGTGAGCGACGATACCAAGAAGTGCCTAACGTATACACTCGGTATGGATTCGTTGGATTGGTTACACAGCCACGATTGGGAGGATGTGTCGGATTATTGGCGCGCGCGAAGTGGATACAAGACGTACAAGTGCAAGCGGTGTGGAATTCAAAACAACATTGATTCATCGGACTAACCAATGAACATCACACGATTGGCTCGACTCATGGCGGAGCGGCACGGCGCGTATGGTGGCGCGCTCAAGTTGGAAGCGAGAGCGGATTACTACAACAAGCTCGCGGAAGAGAAAGCGCAGGACCATCGGCGGTTGTCGCAATTTGATTATGCGTTTCGCGCGATGTTGTGGTATTCAATTGGTCGCGTATGTATTACCAAGTTCTCTTACACAGAGGGAGTCAAGGTCTAATGCAGAAGGAATTGGCGGAGGCGTTGGAATTGTTGCGGATGCCGGATGAGCGCGGCCTATCAATGGCAAAAGCACGGCTTGCGTTGGCGATTCGATATTGTCCACAAACCGTGTTGCATTGGTGTGCGGGGCGGCGCAAGATGGGACCGCGCGCGTTGGATGCGGTGCGGAAAGTGCGCGACGAATTACGGCGGGAGATTGCGACATGAGTATCGTCTGCGCGTATTGCGAGCGTGTTATGCATGATGGTGTGTTGCGTCATGCGAAGCGATGCGAAGCGATGCATGAGGCGGCGCGCGAAACCATGCCGGATGTGGGGCGATTCGTTTTTGATTACATCGACATGCCGTGCGGCGAAGTATTAAAGCGGTGGACGTTTACGGAGCACGTGTCAAATTGCATGGAGTGTGCGTCGGTGTTGGCAACGGCGATGTATGGCGACAACCACAAGCAATGGGGAGTGATGTAATATGACGCTTAACTTTCCGCTCTTAATGGACGACCACGCAGAAAAAAGTTTGGAAGAATTGGATAACGAGATTATCAAGGTGACGGAGCAGTTGGTAAGGCTTCATAAGGAGCGGATGCGATTGATGGCGCACACCGTGATGCATCATGCGTTTGGTGGACGCGAGGTTGTCGCGGAATGATGCGGTGCGAATTGTCAACGTGTCGCGGTGTATTGGTCGAGCGCGTCGATAAGATTGGGCGCGTGACGTTTCATTGCGCGCAATGTGAGCGTCGTAAGCGCGGGGTATGTCGATATTGCCCACGGCCTGTATATGGCACGATAGGCGTGACGTTTTATTGCGAAGAGTGCAAAAAGATTCGCAGGCGCGTCGATGTGATGCGATGGCAAAAAAATAATTTGCCAAAGGTTGCGGAGGGTGCGCGGCGTCGGCGATATAAGCAAAAGGGTGTCAAGATGCCTGCAAAAAAGATGACGCTTGCCGAGGCGGGGAAGATTGGTGGGCCGTTGGGAGCGGCGGCGCGTATTCGAAATTTGGGACCGGAGCGCGTCAAGGAAATTGCAAAGAAGGCGAGGGAAGCGCGGTGGGCAAAGTATTACGCGCGGAAGCGATTGGAGGAAGAACAGCGTGGCAAATAATTCGTCGCTCTATAAACTTGCAATACGTCGTAAGCCGCAACATTTGGAGGCGATAGAGCAACGATTGTTTGTGCGTCGTTGGCGTACGGACCCGCGAACGAGGGAGCGCGCGGCGTGTGCGGTACCAAATGGGGGGAGGCGTTCGGCGCGTGAGGCGGCGTTGATGAAAGCGGAGGGCGTCGAGGCGGGGGTGCCGGATTGGTTGTGCTTTGCTCCGGCAAGCGACAATACGGCGGCGGGATTGGCAATTGAATTCAAGTCACCGACGGGGAAAGGTCGCGTAAGCGATAACCAGAAGCGGTGGCATGCGCTATTGCGCAAATCGGGGTGGCGGGTCGAGATTGTGACGACGGCGGCGGATGCGTGGCGCGTCGTGACATCTCACCTTGGAATTGATGATGGCTAAAAAGAAATCACCTGTGGCATGCTATTGCGAATCGTATTGCCTTACGTGCGAAATTGGATTCGCGACGAGAGAGGCGGTACACGTTCACAATTTGCGCGTGGCGTGTCATGGGGAGCGCGCGTATCCTGTGGGGGGAAAGTGGAAACAAAGAGAAGGTACCTACATCACCCGTTCGGAGAATTAACAATGCAAGGTCAGGCGATTCACATCATTGCGTCGGTGTTCTTTGTGTTAGGTTTGATTGTGTTGGGGATGGTGATGATGATTTATACTTACGTTGATGAGATTCTTACAAAGGTTCGCGAGTTGTCGAAGGTGAAGCGGCGCGTCGTGACGCGCGAGGAAAACGATGCGGCGCGGCGTATTATTTCCGCGAAGGGTAAGGACAAAGCGTGATGGAGTGGACGCGCGTACCGATTGGGGATATCAAACCCAACCCAGAGAATCCGCGAATCATTCGCGATGAAGCGTTTCAAAAATTAGTCCGGTCCATTCGCGAGTTCCCCGAAATGTTGGAACTGCGCCCGTTGGTGGTAAATGGCGACGGCGTTGTATTGGGTGGCAATATGCGGTTGCGCGCGTGTGAGGCGGCGGGATTGTCGGACGTTCCGGTCGTGCGCGCGGCGTCGTTGACGGAGGAACAACAGCGCGAATTCATCATTAAGGACAACATCGGGTATGGGGAATGGGAGTGGGAGACGTTGGCAAATTTGTGGGACGTTGAAAAGTTGGCGGAGTGGGGATTGGATGTACCGGACCCGATTGATACGCTCGAAGAGGGCGAGGAATTGGAGTTAGAACAATCGGTACAGTTGGAACCCCCGCGCGAATACATCGTCATCCTTGCGGACCCGAACTCGTTAGAGTGGGAAGAGATTAAGGAGTCGCTTAAGCTCAAGATGGTGAGGCGCGGCGGATACAAAGAGGGAAGCCCGTTTGATGCGTTGGGATTAGAGCGCGTCCTATGGTGGAACGATTTCAAAGAGAGATACAATGCTCATCGCAATACCGAGCAAGAGTAGGGCGGGGCGTACGACGACGAACGAAATCGTCCCGAATGCGGGGACGTTCTTCGTGCCGGAGTCGGAGGTTCACCAATACAATTACGTCCGCAATGTGGTCGCGGTACCGAAGGAGGTGCGCGGTATTACGGCGACGCGCAATTGGATTCTTCGCAATGCGGGAGATGAGTGGGTCGTCTTTCTTGACGATGACGCGATGGCGACGGGATATACCAAGTTGCTTATGCGCAACGGAAAGCAAAAACAAATTAAGGATGAAGGGTTCTGGGTCGATGAGTTCGTCAAAGCGTTTGACGTCACGACGCAGATGGGGTATAAGATGTGGGGATTAAAGACGGAAGCGGCGTTGCGTTCCGTCTACCCGTATAAGCCGTTCCTTACGCGAACGTATCTCACGGCGTCGTGCATGGGGATGGTCAACGATGGCGAATTCTTTTTCGATGAATCATATCCCGTAAAAGAGGATTACGAGATATGTTTAAGACATATGCAGAAATACGGCGGGATATACGGCATCCGCTATATGCATTGGCAGAATGAGCATTGGACGACGGACGGCGGGTGCAAAGACTATCGGACAATCGAGATGGAACGCGAAGCAATTAAACGTCTTATCAAGCAGTACCCGGGCATGATTCGAAAGGCAAAGCGTAAGGCAAATACCTTCACGATTGAACTCAACGTATAACAAGTGGTGCAATATGTCGGACGGGAATAGACACAAAAAAAAGGCGATGATTGCCGCGCTCGAAAAGTCGTTGGGCGTTGTGACGACGGCGTGTAAGATGGCGGGAGTCTCGCGCGCGACGCATTACGTGTGGATGGAGAAGGACGCGACGTATAGGGAAGAGGTCGAGAGTATCGCGG
>Ga0129333_10000689_pt1 | contig 29008 bp, 17 predicted proteins | sample CPB6_08_DNA_FD_94474 | JGI IMG/M metagenome (GOLD analysis project Ga0129333, IMG submission 94474) | Freshwater to marine salinity gradient microbial communities from Chesapeake Bay, USA - CPBay_Sum_0.6_0.8_DNA | ecosystem: Environmental > Aquatic > Marine > Coastal | place: USA: Chesapeake... | reverse complement strand
GAGGACACACTCAAAATGATTGGAACGATTGATTCAATCAGGATGAACGTTTCGGTCGACCCGACCACCGGTGCACGCAAAACAGTTTACTCTCTTCAGGGAAGAGATTGGGGATCTGTTTTCGAATCTTTCTTGTATGTTGACACCGCCCTAACAAACGCTCAAGATAGCGCGCTAGTAAATGCGCTTAATTTTTTATCAACAGTCGACGTTGGCGCAAAAGAACTCGGCGTGGTTGGAATTTACTCCCCTAAGGAGATGGTTGAAAAAATCATAAATCTCTGGGGGAGAAATATGGCGGTATTAGCTAAAAATATATTTAAATATTCGCAACAGTCGAAGTACTCCATACCGATGGGGTTAGCCTTAAAGCTTTCTTCAAAAAGTCCCTACGCGGCAGACAATATCAATGTAATTTCTGGTAAGCTGATTAGTAAAGACGTATATGTGCCCGTTAAAGAGTCTCTAGGCGTACTTAATCCGTTAATGCTTTTAGGGCCTCACGCTGTTTGGCAGCTTTTGATGGCTCACTCAAACAACATACTGAACGAATTGGTTGCAGAACTTAGATGGCAGGGTCCTTTTCCGGATTTTGCGCTATACCACAGGATCAAACCGTTTCAAGTAAAATCAAACAAACCCGCGTATTTTGCCTCAAACTTTTTCAACATAAAACAAAACAAAATACCAACGTACGACATAATGGGGATTGAAGCGGGAGATAACACTCAAGATATCGTAAATTTTATTGAAATATTGCCAGATATGTCTCTTGCTTCTCTGCCGGCTAGTGTTTCTAACGGCATCATAGCCGCGTCTAAACCTGATAGTTCCATTATTGACCCAGCGTCTCTTGCGCGACACGGATTAAAGCCACTTACATATAGTAGCGTTTTTGCGCCAAGTGCTGGCGGTTATTTAAACTGGCTCGGTGTAAAAGATTGGTTGCCGATATTGCGCGATTGGTACTTCGATTGTCATAAAATGCTAAACGGCACAGTTGTTATATTAGGCCAGGAGAAGTATATCGGCGTCGGCGAAAACATTGTTCTAGATTCCTCAGTTTTTGGCAATGCAAACTTTGTTAATGCCGATAAAACTAAGTTTGTGGCACACGTTGAGTCTGTTAGTCACAGTTTTGCATATGAACCTCAAAGAGGCAGAACGTTTGTTACTAGGATAAATTTCGTGAGAGGCGTGTTTGCAGACAGCAGTGCCTCTAAGTTGGCAAACCCAAATGCTTTCGGCATAGAAACCGATAGTTCTGCCCTACCCGATTCCAAAAAAGATATAGACAACGTTTATTTAGAGTAGCGACATGATAATACGAGACTCGTCTCTTTATGCCTCAGTAATGTCTGGCGTGCCGAGCACAGCCACTCCAAGCGGGGTGTTTGTCGGTATTGTAAAGTCTGCAGAATACGACTCAAGTCTTGATACTATGTTTTATAATGTTGAGGTCACTTTTTCAGGTTTTACCTACGCTCTAAACTGTAGGCAGATGGCCAAATTTGGTGATGTTTATAATTACGAAGAATGGGGTCTTAGGAACTTCAAGGCGCCATCTCTTACTAAGAAACCTGTAAGCTATAAAGCTAGGGTCGGCGAGGTCGTAATTGTTGCCCACATAGGCGGCAATGCGAATGACGGCATTATCCTTGGGAGTCTAAAGCACCCTGGGAGAAAAACTAAACTTACTGAAAAAAGTATAGAATATGTATCTGAATTCAATGGGTTGCGCACGACAATTGATGACGCCGGTGCCTATAAGGTCACGTTTAACGGCACTCCTACATCGGTGTCTAGTTTAAAAGCGGCGGCAGCAACTGGTGGAGTTATAGCGCCAGCAGTTTATGACCCTGTTAAATCCGGATCATATCTAACCTTTGAAAAAGACGGATCTTTTGAAGTCAGCGACAACCATCCGTTTGTTCAAACCGTTAGACTAGACAAATCTAATGGGTTAATTTCTATAGCTTCTGGAAATGTTCAAATATCAATCTCAAAAAAAGATGGCTCATTTGCCGTAAGCGCAATGGAGTCAAAAATCGATAGCACCAAATCTTTAACAATATCCACGCTGAGTACCTCAATTGAATCGACTAAAGAGTTTAAGTTAAAATCGGCTAAAATAGCCATAGGTTTTGGAAGCGTAGAACTCATAGACAGTATTTTAAAAGTAATTGACGCGATCGGTGGTCTAGTTATTAATTCGCCTAACGGCCCCTGCTCGCCAATAAAAAATGCACCAACCTGGACTCAGATAGAGCAAATTAAAACGAAACTGTCAACGATAAAAGGAAGCCTGTAGGACAAAAAACGATGCCATTGTTAGACGCAGTATACAGCAACACATCTCAAATGATGCAGTCCACTCAAAACTTGCTTTCTCAAGTTAATGAGGGTGCAAAAAAACTTTCAAAAAAGAAAGAACCAGAGCTGTATCAAGAAAGACAAGAAAACTGGTACAAGGCGCTACCTTATGCCTTTAGAGCTAAAATTAATGGCGAAATATACGTTTTTTATCTACCCATCAGTCCTAAAAATCTAAATATTACAACCTATTTTGCTACAAACATGGTGGCAACGCTTTATAGCACCGTAGAGGAACATTCTGAACAGAGATACTTTGACATCACTATAAGCGGAACAACAGGATTTGCGCCTCAGTTTCACCAAGAATACGGTCCGTTTGATGACAACGGAGTAGCGCTTTCCTCATATGAAAGTGCTTTATATCTAACGCCATCAGCAGGACGAAAAAAGTACGAGATACAAAGCGAAATATTAAATGAAATTAGCGGCCTATTTCCTAAAACAGTAGGCAAACTGCAAAATGCACTAAATCAAGCTGGTTCTGCATTTAATACCGTAAAGTCAAAATTTGGCGCGTCTAGTAATTATGAGGCTGGCGTATTCAACAACGCAAGTGGCTATAAAGCATTTCATGCGCTATATAAGTTTTTATTAAAACATAAGCAAAGTGCTGCTGCTGGTACGGCTGAAAAAAAGAAATTCTCTCTCCCTTTTGGAAAGGGGCACAGTGAATCAACCGAACAGGGTAAGGCTGAAGATAGCGTTTTACAGTTTGTAAACTATAAAGATAATAACCAATATTCCTGTGTGGTTAATAGATTTACGCTAGAGCGTAGTTCTGAAAACCCAATGCTATATGATTACAATATCAGCTTAAGAGCATACAATCTTAGCCCCATAACAACAAGCAAAGCACCTGATTTAACGGATCGTTTTGAAAATTTAGGTTTAAACTCTAAAATGTCATATGCGACCACTGCTAAACTTGCTATAAAAAATGGTAAGAGTGCACTTTCTAATCTTCAAGGCGCAAAAAACTCTATGGGTGCTTAAATGAGTGCTGTTAGTAGGGCATACGAAGCCTATGCTGATTTAAATTTGTGGATTAAAATCCAATCAGGTGACACTCTTACGATCGCCGATGTGCCAGCTTTAATTCCGCTTAGATTTTCATACATAATTCAAAACTGGTCAACGTATAGACCAACAATCTTTCAAAGACTTTCAGAGTCGCCCGATTCCTCTAGGATGCTTGGGGAACTTGATTTATTTGATAAATTCGTTGCATTTTCTTTAACACAACCCCAAGCCGCTGTAAGTCTGGCCTTAAATAAGTCTTTATTAACAAGATACTATACCGTAATAGATCAAATGTACATAAACGATCTCCCCTCCTCCAACAAAGAGGACGGCATCGTAGATCTTGAGATAAAAAGAGTCGGTCTTTTTAATAAAAGTTCTTTCTTAAAATTAAGAACAGATATAGTCGCCGGGCGAGATGCTATCGCTGACACGATTGGCGCAAACGACTCAACATATGACAGCATATACGAGCGGGAACCACTACCTAAGCTGCTATCTCGCTCTATTTCTGAGTTACTTTCGTCTTTTGTGTTTCAAGGTGCGATTTATGTAATAGATTCTATTTTGGCGAACGAGACATCGCTGTCTTCAGTCGCCACAATAGACCCGTTCGCATTCGCAAGAGCAAACGCAAATAACCCAGAAGTAGACATTGCCTCCTATGCCGCAGGAAAACTCGTAAAAATTAATTACGGTGAAAATCTGCCAGCCTTAGCCCAGAGAACGATGGGCAACTCCGATAAGTGGATAGAAATCGCAATAGCTAATGGACTCAAGCCGCCATATGTTGATGAAATTGGTGAAAAAATATTTTTAACGTCTAATGGCAGCGGTAGCCAACTTGTTATTGGGGCAAGAAATCAAGTTGGAGAACTAAATAAAGAAAAAATATATTTAAATCAAATAGTTATATTGCAATCTAATACCGAAAGATCCCCAGATCAGCGCACTGTTGTAAGTATTCAAGAAGTTCCCGTATCTGGGGATTTAGTTATCCAGCTAAGCGGCGAATCTGACTTATCAAAATATAAAATAGCAGATAGCTCGTATATGCGTATTTTTAAAAAAAATACCATTAATAGTAATTTCTTCATAGTTATTCCCTCTGACGAACCTCTGCCGCCAACTTTAAATAAACCAGAGCCTTGGTTTTTAAGATCAAAAAGTCAAGATGAAAAAAATGCTGGCGTTGATCTGCTTTTAAACAAAGATGGCGACCTAGAGATCACGAATTTTGGTGATTTAAAGTTATCGTATGGTGTTGAAAATGCAATACAGGCTGTTAAGTTAATTTTAAGCACTGCAAAGGGCGGTTTATCAAGGCACCAGGATTACGGGATTATTAATATAGTTGGGCTGCCATTTAACCAACCAGACCAAATAAAAAATCAGTTATCAGAAAGTATTGCAAGGCAAATTCTAAGTGATTCTAGGTTCAGTAGACTAGACTATTTGACAGTAGAATACTTAGGCAGGGATCCGCTTTCTCCATCTGGTTATAAGGTAAATTTAGGTGTAGTTTTAGCGGGCGGATCCGATGCTGTCATCCCCATAGCGTTTGGTATTAATACACCATAATACGAGAAAAAAATGGCCATAAGTCTTCAAAGTTACAATGAAATACTTGGCAAACTAGTACGAAAAATTATTGCAGATACGGCCGTTAATGACATAAACACAGGTTCTGTATTGCTAACCCTCCTGGAAGCTGTCGCTGCTCAAGATTTTGAAAATAACACAGCAATATTAAGTGTTTTAGAGACTCTTAACGTTGATGCTTTAAAGAATATTGATCTTGACACCAGGGCGGCAGATTACGGGCTAGTTCGTCGCACGTCAGTTAGAGCAACTGGATCTATCAAGATTTACGACAGCAGTATTTCTAAGCGAGCAACAGCGCTTTACAGCCTAAAACCGGCTCCTATAGCCGGAGCAACAAAGATTTACGTAAACAATGCTTCTGGCTGGGATTTTAATTCTGGTGAGCTTTATATTGGGCGCGGAACGCTTCAGTTCGAGGGTCCTATTGGGTATGGTTCGCCGGACGGGGGAGTGACGCCAGGTATTGAGTTTAATGGTAGTTTTTACACAATACACCTAACCTCCACGTTAAAAAAAGATCACCTAATCTCTGATTCTGTAATTGATAGACAAGGCAAAGAAGATCGCCTTATACCCGCTGGCACTATTGTTAAAATCCCTTTAAACAACTTAACACCAGAAATCAGATATTTAACTCTTCGAGACAGCGTTCTACCCGCTGGAGAAGACCACGTTGATGGCGTGACTATTGTTGCCGACGAGGCAGGCACTCAAGCAAATAGCGGCATAAATACTATAGTTCAGTTTGATTCTCAGCCTTTCGAATTTGCAGCAGTAACAAACACGTCACCGGCTGTAGGTGGTCGAGACGTAGAGTCAGATGAAGAACTAAGAGAGAGAATCAAGAATTACGCTTCCACCTTAGCTCGCGGTACTAGAGCCGCTATATTGGCTTCTGTTGTAGGAATTTCGGATTCAACGGATGGAAAGCAAGTTTCTTCTGCAGTTATAACAGAGCCAGCCAGCATTGGTGATCCATCTATTGCCTACATAGACGACGGCACAGGATTTCAACCATCGTTTGCTGGTCAGTCCGTTGATACTATTTTAGCTTCTGCAACAGGCGATGAAGAGTTTTTACAACTATCTAATTTTCCATTACCACGCCCTCAGGTGATAAATCAAACATCTGGTCCGGTTGAATTAACAAATGGCATGTTCTTAAGGGTTAGGGTCGACTCGGTAGAAGAACAGGTTGTTTTTACGACTAAGTATTTTTTAAATATCGCAGCAGCCACTCTTCCTGAAATTGCCGCTGCAATTAATTCCCAGGCCACAGACGGCGGTTTTGGTTTTAGGTGTAGATTGTCGGACAATTCAAGTCGACTTTTGCTATATCCAGTTTCGCATGACGCCGAGTATATTCAAGTATCGCCTATTAGGCAAAACGACGATCCAACGCTTTATGCCAACACAATTCTAAAATTTCCCACAAATAAATATTCATATATCACGCTTTATAAAAATAATACACTTTTAACGGAAAAGCAATTATCCGCCTCCTTAGAGTCAAAGCCGGCACCGTGGGGCATATCAACTGCAGGCGAGCTAACGATTCAAGTAGATGGGACGCCGCCACAAACCAATTCATTTAATCTTTCTGACTTTACTGCGTCGGTTTGGTCTGCCATTACTCTTCAAGAGTGGGCGAATGTTTTCAATTCCAAATTCGCAGGAATAACCGCATCTGTAACGTCTAGCAATAGACTTCAAATAGTGTCCAACAGAACAGGCTCTTTGTCGTCCTTAAAAATTCTTAGCGGCGACTACATAAGTCAGATATTTGAAGATTCTTCGCTTGAGTCTAAAGGATCTGACTCGCAATTTGCATTAAATCGACAAACCGGCAATCTGCAATTAAAAATTAAGCTCTCTTTAGGAGACACGATTACTGCCGGCGCAGCAGATGCTAAAGGCAATATTCAATCTAACCCAACCAGCAGCGGATCTTACAACCTGTCTACGGACGCAGAAGGCCGCCCCGCAGAGCTTGTTGTAGTTACTGATGGAAACAACGTTTTTCCAAGAACAGATGTCAAACCAGTTGTTGGCGCTACTATTACAGTTCCCGACCTGAGCTCTACGGCTCCAAACGTAATGCGTATTCTGTGCAGCAGCGTTGGTGTTTTTCAACAAGCTCAAGTTGACGATTATATCTATATTGCCCCCAAGACGTCATCGTGGCTTTCTGCTCAAAATACTGGTATTTTTAAAATTATTAAAAAGGGCAGCCATTTAGATAGCGCGACATCGTATATTGACGTTGCAAATCCAAACGTTGTGGCAGAAGGCCCGTTCACTATTACAACAGATACAGACATTCAAGTTTTTTCTTCGGATGTGTATCCGCAGATATGGCGTGGATCTTATTTGCCAGCCCCTGCCACAGCATCTCTTAAAGACATTGCAACTTCGCTGAGCAATGATATTGTTAATGTCAAAAGCTCTATATTTAAAACAACATCTTTAAAGACGACAAGCTCTACAGAAAATGGCGGGGCAATATGCACGCCTGTCTCTATAGGAAACGCGTCTTTGGCATTCCCGACGGCGAGAAGTAACGAATTTGGCAATCAGTCACATATTGCGTCGTCTGTTAATGAGAAAGATTTATTTTCATTTTTTAAACGTACCCAACCCGTATCGCAAAATGTTTGGTTAGATCGCTTTAGCTATTCAAGTCAGAAAACCAACTTAAGCGACAACTCTAACCCTAATGTAGGCGAATACAGTGAAGTACTGACCTCCAGTCTATTTAACGAATCGAATATCTCGTATGACGACATCGTTAAAGTGACATCTGGTTCCAATAAATCTCAGTTCAGGTCGATTAAAAATTTACCATCAGCAGATCAACTTGGCACTCAAGTATCGCTTCCGCGTACAGAGTTTTCTTATTCATCCGGTGATCAAATCGACGTGATGGAAAGCTTATCGATTGCTGCAGATGATTCGATTGTATTTATTATAGACGGCGATGCTGTAAATAGCACTGTTAACGTCAATATGTGGCGAACCGGTAAGGTGAATAGCTCATATGCTCCATCCGGAGTTGCATTTTCTGCTGACGACGCAGACAACGAATCTGGCGTAAATTTTGGCACGCTTCAAGTTTGGTCTAAAGATACTGGAACTGATTTTAGCGATTATGCCGTATGGATGAGGAGTCATAACTGGTACAGAACCGGCGGCGCGAATGCAACCAACGCAGCAACGATGATAATTCGTGCAAAAGAATACGGTCCGACCGGCGAAAAATATAGATTCTCTATTGAATATCCATCGACACCAGATCAGACAGCGAGTGTAGAGCACGATGTAACGCCTGATTACTGTTTAACAACGTATCATTTTGCATCTGGATCTCAGCGTAGCACTGGAATTGTTGGTGGGACAACTTTTAAAGTAACTAGTGTTGGCGCCCCAAGCGACTACGTGTGGAGATATGCTTTTCAACAACCTAGCGTAGATTTTTCGTCTGTTTTGACAGGAGACATCCTGTCGATATCGAGCAGTGGGGTTAGTGCGGCAAATAGCGGTACTTTTTATATTAACTCTATCGATCTTGCAAATAGAAGCATCGACATATACAATCCCAACGGCGCAGAAACATCCGTCGGATCCCCAGAAGTCACTAATATTACTGCAATAGCGGACGTACCGGGAACTGCGATGGAGCAAACGATTACGACTACCGCGCCTGGCGTTGCCGCAGGGCAGGTCTCAACGCAAGATTATTTTGTGTTATACGACGACGTTGGCAAAGTTGTATTTTGGTATGACGTCGGCAACACCGGCGCTCCTGCGCCCACTGTCTCTGGAGCATATAGATACGTTAAGATATCAACAATAGTTAACAGTGTGCCAGCGGTTCAAACAATAGCAACCACTGCACAAGGCGCAGCCGCAGGCCTGGTTGATAACGGCAGATATTTTATCCTTTATGACGACGTGGGTGCGGTTGTGTTTTGGTATGATATTAGCGGCTCAACACCAGAACCTTCAGTTCCTTTTAGCGCCCGGAAAGTAAAGATTTCAACCGTTGCAGCTAGCGATACCGCTGTTAATATCGCGGTTAAAACTGCTACCGCAATTGATAATGATTTAAAGTTTAGTGCGATTTCAGCAGGTAACACGATTGCTGTTACTAATTCATTTTTTGGCCCAAGTACCACGGGCTTAAATGGGCCTAATTTGGCATTTGTGTTTACGTCTGTTGTGGCCGGTGTGATTGGCGATACTGCTGACAGTGTGGCAACTAAAACCGCCACCGTAATTGATGGCGATGTAAAATTTAGTGCTACAACTTCTACAAACGTAATTACAGTTGTCAATTCTTTTGTTGGCCCTGTGACTGCAGGATCGGCTGGACTCGGTCTTTCTTTTGTATTTGCCACTACTGTTTCTGGCGTTACAGCCGCATCTTTGGGTGGAAAATACTTTAAGATATATGATCAATCTGGCAGCGTGGCCGTATGGTATAACACTGGTTTTAGTTCATTGCCGCCGCACGGATGCAACCGTGCAATACAGGTTTCCATACCGCCTGGCGCATCCGCTAGTATAGTTGCAGCAACAACAGCTTCTTTTGTAGGCGCAGATGCTGCATTTTCGGCGAGCGCAGTTAATGCAGTTGTCACTATTACAGACGCGGTTAACGGCTTGCGAAGCAGCGCCGCAGATGGCACAGCGCCATATGAGACGGGATTCGCAATTGCGTCGACAAAAGGCGTCGATGACGGTGTTGAAACAATTACGTCAACGCCTACGTGCTCAATTTTCCCTTTAACTGCAAACTCTGTAAGCGAAATATGCGAGACAATAAACACAAGTCAAACACTAACCGCTGTTCCCGTGGGTAACTCAAGTTTGACAATAGTTAAAGCAACTCGCGATGAAGTTTATGCACACGATGGCACAGATTCTAGCGCGTTGGGATATGGTCATGATCCCGACCCGACGACAAATTTAAACACATATGTTGGAATGTTTGATGGCGAATCATTTGTTCAAACATTTTCAAATTCAAATCCACACTTCTTGCTTAAAAAAGAGCTGTTACTGCCGGGGGTTGTACCAAGCATTTATTCAATGAATTCATGCCCAAATCCAGGTTCCGCAGAAACTGGCGAGTATTTTAAGCTGATTCCAAAGACCATTAATAACATTAAGCACCATTTCACTCAGAAAGCTTTAAGTCAGCTACCCATCGTCGCCGATGTCGATATAGCCAAGAACTTTAGAAGAATACAAATAAAATCAAAAAAATTAGGCACAACCGGAGCTATTGAAGTTGTCGGCGGGCGCGCTAATATCGGTGAATTTTCTATTTTTGACGACGCAGCTGTTGAGCAAGGAATAGATGGCACTCAATATCTGCAAATCAAAACGTCCGCGTACCCCGCAACCCTTAATAGTGGTGATTTAGTAGAGATCTATAACAATTTACCAGCAAAAAGAAAATCGCGACTAACTAATACTAGCACTATTAGCGTTGAGTCCGCTGGGGCCGGTGAATTTGATTACAAGTTCAACCCCAGAAAGACAAGAATAACCCCATTTACTAATTGGACAATCACCGACGTATCTAGTAGTTATGGAAAAATTAGTGGAATAGTTTGGCGATGGACGCACACTAGTTCAGGCGGTAAGGTTTCTGTTTCTGCAAAGACAAATGGTTCTATTCCCGTTGCCCCTGGGGCGTATAAAAGCGATGGCAATATTGCAGACAACTCGCATGTCTATGAATACGAGCAGGGTGCCGTAAACAAAAAAATGCAATTTGCAATGGCTGTGTCAAGCACACCCTCGCAAGGCGATTACTTTTATTTTGCCGCTGTAGACGGATCTACGTATGCCGTATGGCTTAATGTGGACAATGACGACACCCCACCTGCAAGTAGCCAATTTAGCTCAGCAAATTATAAAATTGAAGTCAATATAACAAGTTCTGATTCTTTAAACTCAATAGCTGCAAAAGTGTACAACGAACTTAACACGCCATCAATTCCAGCCAATGAGGCGGGAAAAGATGCTTTTATGTCCGATTTTTCTTCCTCTAATGTGCTTGGGACAAGTTTGGACGACGTTAGAGAAGGCGACTTGCTGAATGTCTCCGGGACTCTTGATCCTAGTTGGAGTGCTGGAAACGTGTCCTCTTCTCCCGGCGAATCCAAGATATGCGGTTTTCCAGTTATAAAAGTAGATGCAGAAAACAAATACGTCGATGTAATCAACCCCGTTGGGCAGCAAATGCTTACAGAGAATTTTTCAGGGGAAGATGGAACAATATCGATAAGTCCAACACCGTCTATTCGTTTTCGCTTAAGGCATGCAGCTAACTCCACAAAATACAGAATCGAAAGCCTTGGCGCATTAGATTTATTTAGGATTGTCTGGACAGACGGTCAAAAACCATACTTTGCAGACTGTGGTACTGCGGTTGACGATTTTGTTCTCTTGAGCGGCGATTCATTTAATTCAGCCAATTTGGGCAGATTCAGGATATTAGCTGTTGATAATGAATCTTTAACAATTCAACACGCAAAAGGCGTTGAAGAACTACACACATATAAAAAGTTTTCCTCATCGGAAACCTTAACAACATGGACAGCTGGATCTACTATTGTTACGGGGGCTATTAATGCCTTTAGTAACGTAAACCCCGGGGACTGGATTAAGAAAAAAGAGGACACGGAAGATAAATTTGCTCAAGTTTACTCTGTGTCCGTTAGCAAAGATCAAGTTGTATTAGGTCAAACCTATAGAGGCACTACGGGTCTTGCATACGGTGTCGTAACTAATTTTGAAAACGATGTAAATTTTGGCTCTTTGCTTTTAAATGCTGATGATTTGCAGATATTTGAAGGAGACTCAGTTGTCATTGGCGACTCTTTGGTTATTGATTCGTACACCAATCCAAACTGGTTTAACCAAGTAAATTCAGGCGTTCGCGCTGTAACAGGCTGGGGAACGAAGACCCTTAGCGATACACCTTATTTATCGCCATACTTAAGAGTGTACAACCCAAATGGCATAGCTCAAGAAGACAGGCAGATAGGTCTGAAAAGCGACGGGTTTTATGTGTTAGAGTCAGAAAATAATAAATACAAATCCGTTCGCAAAATAGAAAATGCAGCAATTAATCAGTTAAATTTTGCGCAAAGAGTTCTTTACGCGACACCTGCGGACAGATCCTACAAGATGTCCAATTCTTATGAAACTAAAGTGCGATCTTTAGGAAAACTGGGCTTTCCGCTAGGGACGGTTACTGGTATAGATGGGTATCTATACTACACAGGTCTTATGCGCACGGTTCAAAGAACAATAGATGGATACGAACCCGACTCATCGACGTACCCAGGGCAGCGCGCTGTCGGTTCCGCGATCGAAGTTCTTCCTCCACTTATTAAGCAAGTTTCGCTAGCACTGCGTATCGTTACAAAAGACGGTGTCAACCTTACAGATATAACTAATGAGATTAAATCTGCTATTATAAACTACATTAGTACGCTAGGGGTTGGCGAGGATGTCATCCTTTCAGAAATAATTGCAAGAGTGAAAAACATTATTGGAATTGAAGCTGTTACGATTACCACACCCAATCCATCAGAAGAACGCATACCTGTTGCAGACGATGAAAAAGCACTAATTACGCCCGAGTTAATTAACTTATCTTAAGAGATATCAAAATGGCTGAAAATAAAAAATCAGCAGATCACATACATGATCTATTAAATCCGTATTTTAATACGAGAGTCAACCCTAATTGGAAGGCCATTATTGAATCGATTGGCGAATCGGATGACGAGATATTAGACTTAATAGAGCAAGTAAGAAAGCAATTTTTTATAGCAACAGCTAGCAGGCCTTACATAGATCGACTAGCCGCTAATTACAAAATATCCAGACCAAAAGTCGTCGGCATGGATGACACCACGCTGCGACGGTATGTGCCCTTACTGGCATACCAACCAAAACAGGTTAAAGGAGTTATTGATCAGCTGTTAGATGTTTTCTTTTTTAAAGAATCCACAACAGCTCTCACAGAATCTAGTCAATTTGAGCCCTTTTACTTAGAGAACGGCTGGGAACTTGAATACACTATAGACGGCATCAATTTAGAGCAAATTATCTTTAAAGCAGAAGATTTTGCCGACATATCAAACGCAACAGCAGATGAAATCGCATCTGCAATTAATCGTAGAGCTAAATATAGCTTTGCTATTTCGTTTGAAAACAGAATTACAAAAAGAAAGTTTGTTAAAATTTTTACAAAAACTATCGGCTCGAAAGGATCAATTGAGATAACCGGCGGACGAGCTGATATATCACTCCAATTTCCTGGTTTTATCGTTGGCGCTGGATCTGGCGACACTACTGAGTGGCTTATTACAAAAGTAGGGGATACGACTAGATTCCAATATTTTGGCGGCACCCCTGTGGGGCTGGGAGCTGTCCGCGTAGGCGACAATGTCGTGATCGACATTCCTGGCAACTCTGGAACATTTAAAGTTATCAATATAAACTTAAATGAAAATTATTTTGAGTTTAATAACTTGTTTTCTACGCCTGTTGTGTCTAGTGATACTTATTTAATTGCAGAAAGTTCTAACGATAAATGGATAATATCTGTTAACGATATTGGCCAGCTAATATCAACTCAACTTAGTGAATCCGATCCGCGCTCGGCGACTCCGTGGATTTTTAGAAGAGACGATGGAACACCCGTGTCGATGACTGTAGCAGAAGACGGTGAGGTTATATCGTTAAGCCCGCCAGGCTATAGTGGAATTACTGTAGAAAAATTTTATTTAAAGAGCCCTTCTAACAACTTATTCCTTTTGGGGGTCGCGAACAGCGGAGAGTTCTATACGACACCAGAGACGCCTTCTTCACTTTTAGGTGTTTTTAGTCATCTGCTCAACCCAAACTCTTTTGTTAGGTTTGTGCGCCCTGAGCGATCTGTTGTGTATACTAGAGACAATAGATCCATAGTTTGGGAGGTTCGCCCAGGCGAAATAGTTATTGAAATGCCATCGACACCACCAGTCGTGCGACGGCAGTTAAAAGGCTCTGCGCACTTAAATGGCATAGTTTCTACAGTTATTTCATCTCCTTCTGGTACGTCATTAATAGTTGACAACGCAGAGGATTGGCCTAATAGTGGAAAATTTGTTCTTGAAAAATTAGAACAAATAAAAACTAGAATAATTACACTATCTCAGGATACGCTTGAATCTCAAGACATAGATGGTAACTTTGATGCTTTTGAGCAAACATACTCATATGAATCAAAGACTCTTGATATGTCTGGTAATTACTTGATAAGCGGCATATCGCCTCCTCTTCCAGTTGCCGCCGGCGTTGTGGAGCTGTCTATTAATTCAATATCGTGCGACACGAATGGTGTTGTTACGGTTGCCACGACCCAGCCCCACGGCTTGAAAAATGGACAAACCGTACAGATTTATGACGTAACTGGTGGAAATTTTAATGGAATTTTTGAAGTAACTGAAACAATTGATGAATTAACTTTTAAGACGCAGACAAATGGTAGCACATCTGTCGGTGCGGGTGGCAATATTCGCATAGAAAGAGTTGGATTAGCCAGCAGCGGATCTAAGCTTTATCTGACTACAGCTATCGCGAATGCTGGAATAACTGGTCCATACATGTTTGATACAGCAGCTCCATTCGTTGTCTCATCCTATACTGGCAAAATTATTAATGAAATAAAAGCAGGCACAGTTGTTTTTAATTTAAGTGTTGAAACGCCAAATAGTATACCAAATGAGCAAGGGTTTTTGATTTTTGATTATGGGCTAAGTACTCAAGAGGGACCTGTCAGATATTTATATAAAGCAAACGAAGGGTCGATAACGCTAGATCCATCTTATATATTTCAATACGATCACGCCCCTAATTCAGCTATTGTCGCCATTAGACGAAAAGGTGCGCATGTGATGAGCGGTCTGGGCAAAGAATATGCTTTTTACGCTTCGGATCCGTCGGCCGCAAGGGTGGTATTGCAAAAATTAATTGAAGAAGTTAAAAGTGCGGGTGTTTTTTTAAGGTATTTAATACGATACCCTTCAATATATTACTCTTCTTTTGACATATATTCTCAAACCACTGATAACCTATTGGACTAATTATAGGTAATGTATAATGCTATATATTGCTAAGTTTTACTTAGCAATATATTGATTTAATAAAGATATTAACAATATCAGAGGGTTATATGGCCGTTTTAGGAAGACTGCTTGTCGGCTCACAGCAACGTATTGATTTGCCAGATTTTTTATCGTTGCAGTCTTACGTGGCATCTGATTTTAAATATCTAATTAAAAGCTTTATAGGCGATAGGGCTTTAATTTTAAAAGGCTTTGAAATAATTGACGCACCGCAGTCAATACAAAGCAACACAATTTCAATTAAAGTAGCAGATTCAGTAGTCTACTATCCTTCTTCCTCGGCCGGTAGTTTCTTTTATGGTTTGCCAGAAGGGCAGGCTCTTTCGGCACCGCTAAGCCCCACACTAAAAGAAAATGCTACAAATTATGTTTATGTTACGCTTACAACATCGGGACAGGGTCAAGATACACGCGCTTTTTGGGATGTTGACCTAAATGGTGGCGAAGGCGGAGAGTTTAATCAAGATATTAATACCGAGGGCGTTCTGGTTGCACAGGCCGGTGTCTCGACGTCAGGATTTCCTGACGGAACTGTTCCTATAGCCATCGTAGACATGGGTGTTGCGGCTATTAATAAAATCACCGATGCCCGAAATCTAATGTTTAGATTGGGCAGCGGGGGCGTGTCGCCAAATTCTAACGCAACTTTTCAATTTCCTCCGCTTCCAAGCGCTGAATACGCCAGAAATGAACCACCATCTACAATTCAATCAGCTGCCTCAGATAATCCGTTTTTTGGTGGAGATAAAAACATCCAATCGTTAAAAGATTGGATGGATGCTGTAATGACCAAGCTGTTAGAGCTTTCCGGTACTACATACTGGTACGAGACAACTCAAGCTCTTAACTTAGTAAATATATTCGACGACGCACTAGGTTCAAGTGTTAAATCTAAAGGTCGCTGGAATCATGACGAATCGCAGCCAGGAATTATAACTTGGTCTGAAGACATCGTCTATAGAAAAATGAACGATAGACGGGATATTTTAATTAAGGCGAATCCAAACGACGGTGTTCAGTTGCAAAACGAACAGGTAATGTGGATTCAGCTAGAAAGAAATCAACCTGTCAACCCGTTAGATACGCCATTAAAATTTTTACAAAATACAGCATATATTGACGCAGATCAAGCAGGCAGTTTTTCTAACATTAATATTGGCGACTGGATTAAGCGCCGCGGGGATAATGAAAACTTATATGTTCGTGTTAAAGGGTTTTTGGATTCAGATGGTCTAATTGCGACGCCCTCAACTGCTACTCGAGCAGTTTTAGAAAACGCATACCAGGGCGCAGAAGCAACCGAAAGTGCTGTTTACACAAAAGGTGTTTACAGTAATGCTGATATAAAGGTTAATAATAGAAACGATGTAGCAGCATACGCCTCAGGGGGCGATTTTTATTGGCTTGCTAACCGTTCTGACACGGTTATGAGCATACAAAGTATTTCTCATCAGCTGGTTGCCGGTGTTCAGGTTGTAGAAGCGGATGGAAAAAAAGCAAAACTAAGATTTACATCTTCTCATGGCCTCGTTGACGGCGACAGGATTGTCGTCGCAGATGCACCCGCATACAACGGAACTTATCAGATTGATAAAATTAGCGATACAGAAATCAGCATTGAAACAACGGGAACTGGAAGTGCGACTGCCGTAGTTTCTTGGGCAATAGTTACTACAAAAAGCACCGAAATAGGTATAGCTGGTTCACCAGATCAACTAGAGATTGAATCTGCAAACCATGGTTTTTCTAGCAATCAAACGATTTCTATATCGGGTACGGGTGTTTCTGCTTACGATACCTACGATGGCGGTGGCGGTGGCGCTGGAAAATACTTAATAAATACAAGAACAAACACTCAATTTCAAATACCTTTTTACAACAGCACTGCAGTAAACGCTGCAGCAGGTGATGCTACTTGTGCAAAAGTTATTCTTAAGACAGAGTTTGGCGCGATTGAGGTAATTCAAGGCGAGTCAATAGATATCAACCAACCAGATGCCGTAAATATAATGCAGTTTGTCGGCATGGAGTCTATATCTCAAACAGCTCCTAATTACTTCTTGTCTGCTAGCTATAATGCTCTTCAAGGTACTGCTAACTTTAACTCCAGCGATAATGATAATCTTACAACCCGCGCTGCAAAACTTACCGCAATGATGGCAGATCGCGTGCAAGATCGCGACGCACAAATTGTTGGAAGAATAACTGTACGCAACGAGGCAAGTGGGCTCCAACAATTTATAAGCGTGTCAGGTGGACCAATAGATCTGTTGCTGCCAGGCACAGGCAGATGTGAAGTTACCTTTCCATCAAGTTTTTATCTAGATTCTTACAAGGCTGTTACTGCGACATTTAATCGCAATGAAACAAATCAAATCGTAAGCGTTAATACATCTGAAAATCTAGATGATTTGGCTCTTGAGTCTTATAAATATAATTTAAATGAAAATAAAATTGTACTTTTTTATAGATTAAATGGCACAGAAATATACACATGGGATGGCAGCGCCATCCTGAACTCCAGCTCGTGGACAAGCAATGATTTTGAAACAAGTCAAAATAAAAATATCATCGTTAAAGATGAAGCTGGTGTTGTTTTTAATCCCGACGAAAATAAAATTAACTACACTTCTGTCAGTGGATTCGTTAAAATCATAATCCCAGGATCAGATGTCGACAACCATCTTGATGTTGGTGCACTTAGGTTTGAATCTTTATTTACGGCACAAGGAATTCTGGTTAACGATGGGCAGAGCGTATGGGTGCGTATAAATCGATCCGCAGATAAAACCTTTAATAAATTAACAAATTTAGCAACATATCAGGATACTAATGCTAATGGTGCTGTTTATATAACCGACACCAAAGATGTGCCTACTGATCAGGATGCAATTGTTTTATATAGTGTCAATAACGACACGTTAGTCAAGCATCACCATCATTTTGACATTGGCAATATCTACGAAGAACATTCTATTTTAATGGATCCTATATCATCAGGAAGCATAATAACACTTCCTGCTGATACTAGAAATTTTAATCTATCTAAACAATATATCGTTGGATCTGGACAGTTAGAGGTATTTTTAAATGGTCAAAGACTAAGAAATACAGAAGATTACCAAGAAACAGGCACTATCTTATCGCCTTCTTCAGGAATACAGATTCTTAGCGATTTAGTGGTTGATGATGTTTTAACTTTTAGAATCAGTGGTTCAGGTGGCATATATACAGCTCCAGCCGGATATTCAACTTCAACTCTTCAGCAAATCTATGACAACAGTTCGACACTAAATTATGAAATACTTACAACATCTAGTTATCCGTTGAGAATTGCTGCTCCAAGCGCTTCCCATAAAACGCCACTTTCTTCAAATGTTGCATTATCGATTGCCGGTGATTTAGCGGTATCAGGGGTTATCGATCCTACTGCTATAACATTTATTCCACAAGTTTCTAGTCCGCTGGGACTCGGCGAATCTGGGGTGTGGATTGATTCCAATCAAAATCTTAGGTTCGATTCCACAAACCCTAGTAAATCTATTAATGTAAATCAAACTATTGACATTATTGAGCAAAATATCGGAACAATTAGCAATAATATTGCCAATATAAATCAAAATATTAATAGCATAAACAACGATATTGAATCTGCAAATTCAAGACTTACTCAAATCGAAACAGATCTAAGCAGCTCAACTCCTACTCAATCCAATGCGTCAGTAAATAACAGTTTTGAATTTATTAACAACTCTGGATCAAATATTGTTTCTGGCAACGTGGTGCGAATTGAGGAAATAACTATTCCTGGCGAATATATCGACAGTGGAGAGCCTTTCAATATAGTTTCAAGTCAAGAATTATCGAATTACGAGCAAGAACTTAAGTCAGAGGGCGTTAACATACGCGTAGGACAGACTTTTACTCTTACAGATAATAAGGAAATTAATAAAATTTCTGTAAAATTAAATAAATATGGAAATATTACGGGTAATTATACTGTTGAAATATATCAACCGTCAGGTTCTAATATTTGGAGTCTAAACTTAGGTTTGCCAATTGCTACCTCTCAGCCATTGGACGTTTCTATCCTTACAGACACATTTAATTGGCATGATTTTACTTTTTCACAACCTATAAGTTTAAATCAAAATACTAGATATGCATTTTATTTAAAATCAAATAATTTGATTACAAGTGGTTTTTCAAGTATTTCAATTCGATATTCAGCAACCGACAGGATAGCTACGGAGGTTATGTTACTCGAAGGATCTTCTTTGGAAAGCGATGTAACATACAGAATATATGGACGAAATATATCTCAAAATACCACGCCTCCAACTATTATTCAAAGTCTGCAATTAGCATCTGCGTCGTCCATTTCTAACGCAATAAAAACAGTAGGCGTTGTTCAGGGACTTACCGCTCAAAATGGTCAAACTTGTACGGTTCACACAAACGGGGTAATTACATTACCAGGCAACACATTGTCGGTAGGGAGTTTGGTGTATCTATCTGATACTGTTTCTGGTTCAGTTACTACCACTAAACCTACTGCATATGGCTCGGTTGTTTTAAGCTTAGGTGTAGCTATTGCTGCTAATAAGTTTGTCCTCAACCCAAAACTTCTTGCCTTAAACATTCTCCCATACGAAGAAACGTATACCGCCCCATCTAATATATCTACTGGCAGTACATTAACTTTGCCCCTAGACTCTAAAGCAGCAAACTCGGTCAGAAAGTATGTTGTAGGCGGCAATGGTCTGACGGTTTATCATAATGGTCAAAAATTATATAAAAATATAAATTATCAAGAAGTTGGATCCAGCGGTACAGAATCTAATCAGATTGTTATAAATAAGAATATTGCAACAAATGACATTATAGAATATAGAATCGAAGTAGAGCATGGATTAGTTAGTGCATTAAGTTTAGTATAAGATTTTTAATTTAATAGTTAATATGTTTCGGGGAGCTAACGAAACGTTCTTTAGCTTTCCCCAAACCCTGGGGAATAAATATGACATCAAAACTCGATTCGCGCCAATCACGCCAAAGAGCAGTATTAGATCAGTTAAGCAACTCTACCGATCTACGTTTAGACGCAATCCTTAATCTGATTAACGATGAACTTACTGCACCTTTGCGCTTAAAGGCTTCAATAACGCCAGATCGAAAGGTTTATATCGGCAACATTGAAGTTCAAACCCTAGATGGCGTTATTGGCACCGGGCGGCGACGAACAATTCAGCCCATCAGTAACTTATTGCCGTCGTTTACAGCCGGATATCTCGAGCTACCATCAGCTAGCGGCGGATCAATTACATCTGATCAGGGAGCTGCATGGTTTCAATCAACGTATACGTTAACGCTTGCTGCAAATCAATATATTAAAATAATGATTGCGTTAAGCAGTCAAGGAAAAGTTGTTCTATCTTTTGGAGCATCTGGCGCGTCGGAATCTGCTGCTACAATGCCAATTGCTTTAAGTGGTACTTTGCCATTAGGCTATGTTACAGCATACAGCAATGGCGCTGGAGTAATACAGTCAATTAGTGACTCAAACATTAGACAGTTTACCAGCGGTGGCGGCGGTGGTGGTTCTGGAGCAGCTTCTAAACAAATTACGCAAGTAGGGCACGGATTCGCACCTGGTGATGTACTTTACTTGAATGGCGCAGTCTATGCAAAAGCTCAAGCAAATACTTCAGCTACGGCTGAAACCGTTGGCATTGTTAGTAGCGTATTTTCGAATGACTTATTCGAACTCGCTGAAGTTGGTTATATTTCTAATTCAAATTTAACAATATTCGGCGGCGGAACAATGACTGCCGGAGAAGTTTATTTCTTATCTGATATAGTGCCAGGAAAGCTTACGCAAGTTGAGCCTACTAACGTGGGAAGTATTTCTAAGCCAATGCTAATTGCAGATGGACCCACTAGCGGTTATGTTCTTAATTATCGTGGTTTTGTAATCGGTGGAACAAATGCAAGATCACAAGTTACACTTGCAAACAACGCCACTACTCAAATTCAATATGTCTTGCCATATGATGCGGGTGAAATTGTTGGCTGGGTATCATTAACGAATTCAACACCAGCAAATAATAAAAAGTTTTATATTCAAATACAATTTGCAAAAAATGGTGTAGGTAGCGATTACTACGTCACATATCAGGTTTTAGGTGATACTCCTCCAGTTGGTTTTTTAGTCAACTATTCGGCAAATTATGTTCAAATTGTCTTGCCTAACATATCGGGTTTTATTTCTGGATCGATTAATTATGCACTTAATGCTCCAGCGGTAGGAACATCGTTCCCATTAACGGTTGATGGCGCGAATGTTACTGCAGCAACAGCTTTAACTCAAGGCACGGTATCAACAACAACACAAAGCTTTGCAGGTCCTAAAACGCTATTATCTCCATTAACTGTAACACCAACCAGTAATCAAATTACCCTTGGAACTACTAGAACTGTTACTGTTACAGCTCCAACCCCTGCTACCGCATCTTTGGTGCATACAATTCCGGACGTCGGGGTTAACTCTAATTTTATTATGGATCAGGGTGCGCAATCTATTACCGGCGCTAAAACATTTAACGGACTGGTCGGCGTCGGCACCACCGCAACAACCGGTGTACGACTACGTGCTGCGGCTACAACCACATCTGAATTTGCGCTAAGTGTTAGTAGGCCCGCTGAAGCTTATGCGCTAACAAATGGCGCAGCAAGTTTATATTCGCCAAGCGGTACATTGATAACCATTGGCCCAAGTGATTCTACTACTGGCATAGTGGGTGGGGCATTAATTGATTTTTTAGGCCGAACAACTACCGGCGACGTAACAGGTGCTTTTATTGGCGTACAAGCAGGAACCGTTTCTAACGGTCCCGCAAATTTTGTAATTGGACAAAGGACCGGTGTTAGCACTTGGCGAGAAAATTGTAGATTTGCTGCAAGTGGATTAATGACTTTATCGTCTTTTCAGACTCCTGATTCAACAAATGCACAACTTTTAATTCGCAATAACTCGGGCACAGATGTTCAATTTGAAGCCGGAAATAATACGATTCCAGGTATCTCTGGTGTGATGAGAATTTCTAGAATTACGTCGAACTCTAGGTCGATAAATGCATCCGGCACCGTAAACGCAAATGGAGCTGACTACGCCGAATACATGGAAAAAAATGGCGATTTTACAATCGCAAAAGGGGATATCTGCGGAATTGATAAAAACGGCAAATTAACAAATAAATTTGATGAAGCGCTATCTTTTGTAGTAAAGTCAACAAATCCGTCGTATGTCGGTAATGATACTTGGTGCCCCACGCCGCATCCAGTAGATGAAGATGGCAATGAGTTGACACCTGAAACGAAAGAATACCAGCAATGGTTGATAAAGATGGAAGAAGCAAGATTAAAAGTAGATAGAATTGCTTTTTGTGGTCAGGTTCCCGTTAACGTATTGGGGGCAAAAGTTGGCGATTATATTATTCCGATAAAAAGTTCCAATCTCATCGCGGGCGAGGCAAAATCAAATCCAACATTTGAAGAATATATGAAATCAATAGGTAAAGTGATCGCGATTGAAGAAGATGGACGCGCTCGAATTATAATTAAAATAGCTTAAGGATATTATTATGGCATTGTCGTCGTTTTTAGGATCTTATGCAGATCCAACTAATTCAAGTTTAATGTTTAGAAATAGAATTATCAATGGTGATATGCGAATTGATCAAAGAAACAACGGATCAACTTTAACACCCGCATTGATTGGATCCGGTTACACTTTAGATAGGTGGCGCTATTATATTTCTCAGATAAGCAAAGTCAGTTTTGCAAGAAGTACGGTGGCTCCCGCAGGTTTTTCATATTCACTGCTTTGCACATCTACATCGTCATATCCAGTAACATCTTCTGATGTTTTTCAGATTGGCCAGGTAATTGAAGGATTCAATGTTGCTGATGCTGCATTTGGAACATCCGATGCAAAAACAGTTGTCCTATCTTTTTGGACTAGATCGTCTTTAACTGGTACAATTGGTGGCGCGCTGGTTAATATCGATGGTACTCGATCATATCCTTTTTCATTTAGCATTTCTTCAGCAAACACTTGGGAATATAAACAAATAATAATTCAAGGCGACACGACCGGCACATGGTCAAAAACTGAAACTGCTGGACTAAGAGTAAGATTTAATCTAGGTTCAGGGTCGTCACAATCCGCACCAGCGGGTTCGTGGATCGCAGGCGACTATAATGCCCCAACAGGGGCAATTAGTTTAGTTGGCACAAGTGGAGCAACTTTTTATGTTACTGGCGTTCAATTAGAACTTGGTCCACTATCTACGCCTTTTGAATACAGATTATATAGTCAAGAATTAGCGCTTTGCCAAAGATATTATGAACGATGGCAAACTGGAGATGCCTACGGGCGCTTTGGATATGCCGTCGGCGGTGGGACAACTAGTGCAATTATGATTTATAATTATAAAGTAGAAAAAAGAACACATTTAGCAACGTTAACTAGCGGTGGAGCTTTTCAAGCTGCAGTTGGTGCATTTACTAGTATGAACATGAGTCCTGACGGTAGATCTGCCTCAACAGCGGCAATAGATTTAGTTGGAACAGGCTGGACGGCGTTTCAAGCATTTTGGATCAGAGCGAACAACAACGCGGCAACGTTTGTAGGGTTTGATGCTGAATTATAAAAGTATACAGCAAATACTAATTCTGATATAATCTATAGTTAAGGAGTTTTTGTGAGTTCTAGTTCATATTCGCCATCTACATATATGGATTTTTTTCAATCTGCTGTTCAGGTAGGTAACACAATTGATGCAAATCTTGGTAGTAATTTTATTAACACTGGAACTGGAAGTCGAACCATTACTATTAATAACCTAAAAGATGGTATGACAGTTTCAATTGTTTGCCCTGGGGCAACTGGGAATGTTATTACAATCGTAGCATACGCAGGCAATGGAGTTACTCCACTTACGGTTAAATATGGAGCAGGACAAGACGGAACGATGGCATCTGCATACTCTTTATTTACGGTTTTTAGGGTAGGTGGGACCCTTAATTGGGCAATTGTTGGACCAATACACGGTATTAGTTAGGTAATTTATGTTTATTAAGTCGGTTGGACTTTTTGCAGCACAAAGAGTAGTAGATACAGAAGAACGTTTTGCTTCTTCTGTCACTAAGATCATGACGCCCGCCTACGTACCTAATTCAATTAAAATATGGGGAATAGGCGGTGGAGCAGGCGGTGAAAAAGGTATAAATGGTGGCTCAGGTTCGAATGGAACAAATGGTAACGCTGGTAGTGGTACAGCTGGAAGCGCAGGATCATCAGTTGCACAAAATAACGATACATCAAAATATATTAATGTAAATGGTCGAAGTGGGGGTGGAGGAACAGGGATCGGTGGAAGAGGAGGGGGGTCTGGTAACGGCGGAGCTGGCGGTAATTCTGGAAAATCTGGACTCGCCGCGGCCGGGAATCTTGCTGATTATGCAAACAATATTAATTTTACAACATCTAATTTATATTTGGGCGGAAAACCTGTAATAATTAATATTGGTCAAGGGGGTGCGGGTGGTACTAGCACTATCTCTCCATCTGGTGGATCTAATACGTCTTTTGCTATAGATGAAAGTGTAATTGCTTCTTATGCGGGAGGAAGCGGTCTGAATTTAACCATAAATACAGGCGTTAGTGGAACGACTGGTGCTGCTTCTGTTGTAACATGGACAAATAGTAGTGTCGCCGGCACCTCTATTTCTGCAGTCACGCCGGGTGGTGGCGGCAATGGGGGAGCTGGGGCAGCTGGACCAGGAAACAATTCACCCGGACAAGGCGGAAGCGGGGGCGCCTCTCCTGGAAGGATAGGAATCCTATCCATATCTGGAGCCTTAGGCGGAGCGTACGGTTATGGTGGAGCAGGTGGAGCAGGTGGAAATGGTGGAAATGGTGGAACGGGCGGAGATGGTGGATGGGGATTAGGCGGCGGCGGTGGTGGCGGTGGTGGTGGATACGCGGAGGTATATGCGGTTGGCGTTTGGGGACTTCCGGGATCAAACGGTGGAAATGGATGGACTGGTGGTGGCGGTGGTGCTGGTTGCCATGCAGAACCTGGTGGCGTATATCTTGAAGGTGCAAGAGGCGGCTACGGCGGATCTGCAAATGGCGCATTTAGCGGAGGGGCTGGTGGCGGCGATCCAAATCAGGTTTGGTCAACATCGTCACCCAGCAATTCCAGGCCACGATCTCAGTATTATAATAATAGTTATGGCGGCGGCGGAGGCGGTGGTAGAACCGGTGCGGGCGGAAATGGCACTGGATCCTATACTCAGTTCAATAATCTCGGCGGAGCAGGCGGAGCTGGCGGAGGAGGTGCAGGAGGTATGGGGCAAACTAGTTATACCTATGCTTCATACGGTTTTGGCGGAAATGGTGGAGCTGGAGGCGGATATGCTGGTTCTACGGGCTCAGTTGGGGCTTCTGGGATAACTGGTTCCAATGGAGAAGCTGGTGGTAATGGTTTTTTAATTTTAAAATATAAAATTTTTACATAAAGGAGCGAATCGTGGCTTTTTCTGGTTTTAATTTAAAAGATTCTTATGTCTCAATAATAAATTTTTTTTATGAAAAAGATTTTAAAAGATGCACTGCTGTTGTTGCAATTTATGAAGATAAAAATAAAATAAAAATAATAGCAACAACTAGTGTAACCGTTGATGGCTCTAATTGGGCACCAAGCGTAGAATCTTTGACCAAATTGAGATCCACGCCGCCTGAACAAGATAGTAATATCCATTACATTGTAGGCGACAACCCTCAAGAACAGTGGTTGGGGTTTGACAACAGAATTGCCCGTAAAAATGTATTTGGAGATTGGGATTCCTGGATTTTAACTAATAATAGTTGGTTGTTATATGTAGAAGATGAAGAAAAATATGCCAAATTTGAAGATGGTAGGTGGATTTATCAAAACGACGTCTTGGATGGTAGAGCTTGGAATAAGTATTTAGCTCCAGAAATAAGCATGGCAGAAGGAACAAACCCAATAAAACAAATGTATAAACTTATGAAAACTCTTCCTTTGTTTAAAGATTGCGAAGATTGTTAAGTTAACATATAAAATTTAACTTAATTAAAGTTAATCAAACAATAAATCTGTTACAGAAATAACGCTGTTCTCCCCGCAAGGGGAGGCATTTTTATTTGACTCACTCCAAATTATTTTGATCCCTTCCAGTCTCATTTGGAGAATGTCATCACCAAACCACATCAATTCAATGCTTGCTTCAGGATCGAATCTCTGAATATCGCGTAATAATCTCTGAGATTCTGATTCAATTAACCAATACTTTTCAACAACTAAATCTGTATTCTGTAGATTGTTGTTAAATTCATCTAAAAATTTTAAGACAATATCGCGAATTGATAGGTTTTCTTTACTTTCTTTTATCTTTTTTGCCCGCGAGACTCTTCTGCGAATCATCGCCTGTACTAGTTCTCGCTGAGAACTCATACCTCACCATCCTCAGCAAGCGCAACCTTCTCCTCGTCACTTAAAGGAGACGGCTTAACCTCATACGAATAACCTAGAGCGCGAACCATCGCCTCCGCGATTACCACGCAATCCCGAGCCAGATCTTCTTCATTGTTGGCGGTATAGCCTTGCGTGCTTAAAAGCCCAACCAAAGCGTCACCCGCAAACTTAATCCGCAGATCCTCTTTCGTCTTCGCGCGTTTTCTTCTGCCGTCTTCTTGTGCCTTAAGATAACTACTCATATCAACCCCATTCACTCTTCACGTAAAGAGCCTGTAACTTACCAAAGTTAAACTCGCCTGATATCTTTAACTTACGGAGAATAAAAGAAAAACCTATCACTTCGATGCGGTCTTTGAAGATCTTAAGATCCAGCTCTTTCATCTTTTATTTATCCACCAATTCGTCACGTCTTCATCAATCAATAACTCAATGGCTATCCGCATAAACTTTACTCGAGACTGAAACGGAATAATCTTAGCCTTCAAGAAGAAGTTCATCATGCCGAATACTGGATGCTCATAGCGGTAAGAGCTCATTTCACGTATCTCGCGTTGTTGGTTGTTCGCCGCGTGCAGACTTTCAGCTTCCGAACAGTCATCAGCATCGCCCATTCAAACAAATAATCGTATTTGCTGTCGCTAGGCATTAGACCGTCCCCAACTTCATCATCAAAAGCCCAACCACAACCAAACCGCACCCTACTCCACCAATCGCAGTAAATCTTACGCCGAAGAACATCATAGGCACCAACAAGAAAGCCAGCGTGATCATTGTGTCCCAGAGCATACCGTAAACTATTAACTTGGCTGGATCGTGGGTGCTGCGGGCCAGCAAGATCCACAGTAAATTACCAAAAACCGCCAAAGAAAGCCCGATCGGGATCAAATAAGCTGATACCTTTAACTCTGGCTTAAAGGTCAACCAAGCGTACGCAGAGTACACGATCGTACCTAAAATAAGCATCCACATCGGATTCATTTTACGCTCTTTAAGCAAGACATGGCACCATTATCGGAATCTCGATATACGTAGCAAACTACATTTTTATCTTTATCTTCGAAGCGCTGAATCCCGTACTCGCCAACCTGCTTGGTCAGCATCGTATATTCTCTAGTTGCGCATCCGCCGAGCGATATCAGCATTGCTGTCAATGTGGCCAAGAATAAAACCGTTACGTAGAACTTCATATCGTCAAACCTTATGCAACAGATTCTGCGGAATCTTGAATGATCTGCGTACGTAATTTGTACCCTCAAGATCTAAGCACGCGGTTTCAACGTGGTAATAAAGAATGCCCTTTTCCCAGCCCGCGATATCCAGGACTTTACCTCTGACCAAGCAACTTTCTCTATAGAAAGAGTATTTCTCCTCGTAGGATATCGAGACTCTATCGCCTTTGCGAAATAGAACTTCATCATCTAAGAAAGCATCTTCCGCGCACTCGTTCTTAACGATCGTTACGCATCCAGACATCATAAAACTAAATACTAAAGTCTTAAGCATCTTCATCGTTCTTATCCATCCGAGATGTGAGATCGTTGATAGCATCTAGTTGAGACTGATCTTTGATATCCTGAAGCTCAGACTTAGAAACGTAAGTAAACTTTCCATTTTCGTATTTGCACGACACAGAAACTTCCGCCTTTGAGAATCGCCCCTTGGCTACATAGAACGTGGAGACTGGTATGCCTTTAATCTTGATGATCTCTATGGCTGCTGCGGCAGCTTCATAAAACCCGCGGCTCCACTTCACACGGGTCTCAAAATTACGCTCAGTCTCATCAGATGACAGTGGGACTAACTGAGTCATAATAACAACTGGAACCTTGGCATGCTGTGCGTAGTCGGTGACGATATCTTTAAATCTATAAAGTGCGTCAGTTCTTTCAATAGCTGGCACTACTATAGACTTGTTGATCCTCTGCAAGAAATCGACAATCACGCAGCTGTAATTCCCAGAGTCATTAACCTCTTTCAAAATCGACTCGATCTTTTCAAGAGTCGTACTCGCGATCGGGTCGTCCATAACGGTGACGTACGGCTCAATCTCCAGGATCTTATGCGCGACCTGTTTGCGGTATGACGCGGGAAGTTTGTCCTGCACATACGAATTAAAGTCAATATCCAGCTCTACGCATGCACTCCTGGCCATTATCTTAGCTTCCGTCTCTTCGTTAGAGACGATGAAGGTCTTCAAACCTTGCGCGTATAGGGCGTGCGCGATAGCTGCAGTTGTGGTTG
>Ga0129333_10000688_pt1 | contig 29012 bp, 22 predicted proteins | sample CPB6_08_DNA_FD_94474 | JGI IMG/M metagenome (GOLD analysis project Ga0129333, IMG submission 94474) | Freshwater to marine salinity gradient microbial communities from Chesapeake Bay, USA - CPBay_Sum_0.6_0.8_DNA | ecosystem: Environmental > Aquatic > Marine > Coastal | place: USA: Chesapeake... | reverse complement strand
CGTTGGCCGCCACCTCATCGAGGCAGCGCTGCCGGGACTCGAGTGCCGCCCAGGCGATATGAGGCGTGACGATCAGATTCTCGAGTGTCGGATCGAGCAGCGGACTACCGTCGGCGGGCGGCTCTTGCGGCAGGACGTCGATGGCCGCACCACCGATTCGACCCTCCTTTAGTGCGCTGGCGAGCGCCGGGATGTCGATGAGCGCTCCGCGAGCTGTATTGATGAGCACCGCATCGGGCTTCATCAGCGACAGACGCCTTGCATCGATCATGTGGGTGGTGGCGGGCGTCAGCGGACAATGCAGACTGACCACGTCGGCAACCTGCAGCATCTCGTCCAAATCCATACGGCCGGATGCGGCGGGCGAACCCAGACGGTTGGCGACGATCACGCGCATGCCGAGGGCGGTTTCGCACGCCCGCGCGACTGCTTGACCGAGTACACCCCAGCCGACGACGCCAAGAGTGCGACCGCAGAGTTCGCGAACCGGATGATTGAGAATGGTGAAATGGCGGCTGTGTGCCCAGGTACCGTCCATCGCCTCGCGGGAGTAGGCGGGGAGCTTGTGTGTCAAAGAAAGTAGGACACCGAGAACATGCTGGACGACCGAGGGTGTGCAGTAATCGACCACGTTGCATACTGCAATTCCACGCTCCCGCGCCGCTTCTAGATCGACGTTGTTGGTGCCGGTTGCCGAGAGCGCTACGAGTCGCAGCGCGGAAGATCTATCCATCACCTCGCGCGTGATCCGCAACTTGTTGAGCATGACGATCTCGTGACCGTCGATGCGCTCGATCACCTCATCTTGCTTTGCAGCATCGAGCAAAGTGAGGTTGGGCGCCGCCCGATGGAGCGAGCCGGGATCGAGGTCGCCAGTACTGAGCGTCAGGTAGTCGAGAAAGATCGAGCGCACTGGTTCAGAACACGAGCCGCATGATGCTTTCGGCGATGCATGCGGGCTTGGTCGCGCCGTCGATTTCTGCGGTGTATTGCTCGGTAATTTGCAGCACGTTCGGAGTCACCTGCTCCACCGCCAAGAGCGTGAAGCGTCCGCGAATTCGCGCGCCGACTCGCACCGCGTTCGTGAAGCGGACTTTGTTGAGCCCGTAGTTGATGATGTTTCTGGTCCCAGGCGCCAGCGGCTTATCGGCGTCGAACAGGCCGCGCAGCGGCACTTGTAGCGACAAGGTGAGATATCCGTGGGCGATCGGCGCTCCGTACGGCGACTCGCGCGTGGCACGTTCTGCATCCACGTGAATCCACTGGTGATCGTCCGTCGCGCCCGCGAAGGCGTTGATACGTGCTTGGTCGATAGTCATCCAGTCGCTGAGATGCACTTCCTGTCCCACGCGGGATTGCAGCACGGCGAGAGCATTGGCGGCGGCACTTTCGGTCATGACGGCAATTTCCGAGTGAGTCATCAGGAAGAGCGAGGCTAACCCAAACCGCCGGTGTAGTGGATATGCGGCGAATGAGTCGGCGCAGGGGATCTCGCAGTGCCGAAGCCCCGTTGACAGCCCGTCGACGTCGAAGCTTGCGCGTCTACTTCATCCCCATCCGTCGCCGGACGATCTCGCCGGCTTCTTGATATGTAGCCGGTAACTTGTCGAGGAAGGCGTTCGGCTGGAACGTCGGTTGATACTGCTGCAGAACCGGCAGCAGCAAAGCGACCGGCAGTTCCTGTACGCGCCGCGTGCGACGGTACTCGGCGATCGGGATACGGGCGGTGATGATGTCTTCGTGATGGTTGGACGTCTTTGCGAGCACCGTACCGCGCGGATCGACGATCACCGTGCCTTCGTCGCTGGAGCCCGACGCCTCCGGGAAGCCGATGTTGTTCGGCGAGACGGCATTGCCGACACCCATCGTGTACACACGATTGGCTCGGGCTGTCGCTATGGCGGACTCATCGTTGTTGCCGCCGGTGACGGAGAGCACGAGGATCTCTGCACCCTTCAAGCCCAGGCAGGTGTAGAGCGTCGGTTCCGCACCCACCGCGGTGATCGCGATGTTGCCGATGTCGGTCCGCGCGACCGGGAGCACCGCATCCCAGCCGTACATCTCGACGTAGCGGTCGAGAACGTCGTACACCGTCGTGCCGATCAGAGCGCCGTCGCCGAATAGCCCGAGGATGTTGCGAGCCTTCCATTGCTTGCTGACTATCTTGCCGTCGGGGCCGGTGAGTACCGACATGTTGATGACATGATCCGGCCAGTCTTTTTCTTTGGCGTAGCAACCCCAAGAAATGTAGCAGCCGTAACGCTTCGCACGCTCGCCGATGGCTTCGGACTCGGCGCCCGGCAGGTCAAAAGCGATACGGTTCAATTCTTTGCGCGTCCAGGGCTGGAAGCCTTGGATGGGGAATTCGTGCATCGAGATGAGATCGACCTTCGATCCCCAGCGACGCTCGCCTCCCCATTCCTCCGGAGAGTTCTGGGCGAGATCGATCAGCCGCAGGATACGATCGAGATTACGCTTGAGCGTCTTGGCCTGGTCACGAACGTCGATCGAATAAAGCTGCGACTGGACAGCCGCAACCTGAATGACATCCTGCTTGAGCGCGACTTTCGCATACTGGCCGCGATTGGCAACCTGGATGCCATTACCGGAACCCCCAGATCCCGCTGCGGGCGTCGCCGCGTTTTGTGCCTGTGCTTCGTTTCCGGAATTGCCTCCACCAGCAGCAGCCGCGAGACTGGCGAGAGCGGCTCCGGTGATGAGTGAGCGACGGTCGAGCTGTTTGATCTTGCGCTTCATGATGCTACTTTCTCCGCAGAGATTCGTTCGATGAATTCTTTGGCCCGAGGTTGAGCGAGCTGACGTCCATCACGTGCAGCTGCAGACCGGACATGAATCCGGCGCCCGGGCCCGCGCTACGCGAAGTCGTCCACACCATTTTGCGGCCGTCCGGCGAAATAGCCGGAAAGCCGTCGAACCCCTCGTCGAAGGTGATGCGCTTTGGCGGAGTCTTACCGTCGAGAGAGCCGAGGTAGACCTCCCAGTTGCGCGGCGTCTCGGCACGTACGAAAAGGAAATGCTCGCCATCGGGAGTCGGGTAGGGCGCCCAGTTCATGTCGTGCGTGAAAGTACGCGGTTTTAGATCGCTACCGTCACGCTTGATGGTGTAGATCGTCATCGGTGTCGGCTTCTGATCGTACTCGGAGGCCTTCCACGCACGGAAGAGAATGGTCTCGTTGTCTGGCAGGAAATAAGGCGCACCTTCCTGATCGTCGGCGGTGAAGGTGATCTGCTTCTCGCCAGTACCGTCGGAGTTCATGACCCAAAGATCCATGTTGCCGTTCGTCATGCGGCCGAAGACGATCCACTTGCCGTCCGGCGAAACGGTGACCTCGGCTTCGTATTGTTGGTTGTTCGTGAGGCGCTGGATGTTCTTGCCCGCGAGGTCCGAGACGTAAAGCTCGGCGCCCTGCGGATAGTTGCGCCAGTCAGACCAGTTGCCGAGCGGCATGTTCATGTTGTCGCGGATCGAGGTCCACACGAGGCGCTTGCCGTCGGGAAAGAAATAGGAGCAGCCGTCCCAACCACGATCATTGATGAGCGTTTCGTTAGTGCCGTCGTCCTTGAACGTCTTGGTGAGGAAGCCCGCGAGGCCTCGTGGACTTTTGACGGCAAGAGGGCTTTTTACCTGGGCGATCAGGTGTTCGCTGTCCGGCCCGTAATACGCCTCGGCCGCCTCAGCGATGTTGGGAATCTGCCAAGAGGGCATTTCCCCTTCTCGAGTGGACAAGGCTGCACCGGGTGGCGCGGATACGGCGGGGCTGGCGGCTGACACCCTCGTGGGGATGGCACTTAACGCCGTCAAAAGTGCGCCGGCAACCATCAAGCGGGCAGTCGTGCCTGCCCGAGTGCAAGAATTTCCCATCTTTTTTACACCCCCGATTTTCACGGAACCTGCGGCCACTTTCAGCCTGCGGTGCCGTGCACTGTTGTCTGCCCGTTCGGACCACGTCAGCGGTACGGGCTCTTTCCTTCGCTGCGCCTCAAGGTGTAGGTTTGGCATAGCAACCGCTAAAAAACAATAGCGGAGCTTCGGGAGGATTACTCAATGGTCAATTTCAAGAGGGGGAGCCGTCCCGTGTGGGCGGTCGTTTCTTTGATCGTGGCCGCGGCGGCGGCCCAGTCCGGGCGCGCGCAGGCCCAGGCCGATGACGCCCTTGGCCTCGAAGAGGTCGTGGTCACGGCGCGCAAGACGAGCGAACAGCTCCTCGACGTGCCACTCGCCATCACGGCGTTCACCGCCGAGGCCATCGAGTCGCGCGGCATCACCAATCTCGACGATGTCGCCGCCTTCACTCCGGGCCTCACATTCTCGAATGTGATCGGCGACTTCCTGCCGGCCCCCGTAATACGCGGCGTGGCGCCCATCGACATTTTCGGCGAACTTAACACCGCGATTTTTTTCGATGGCGTGTACGTGTCGGGTCGCGAGGGCATCAACTTCAACCAACTCGATCTCGAGCGTATCGAGGTCGTCAAGGGACCGCAGGCGGCACTTTACGGCCGCAACGCTTTCAGTGGCGCGATCAACTACGTATCCGCTAAGCCGGGCGATACCGCGAAGTCTAAAGCGACCGTCACGATGGGTAACCGCGGCAAGCGCCTTGTCTCCCTGACGATGAGCGGACCGATCGATGATAACGGTCTCAAGGGACGTGCGACGTTCCTCAAAGACGAGTGGGACGGCTCTTACCGTAATCAGTACGCAGGCTCTGGCAAACGTGAAACCATCGGTGGCTACGAGTTCACCACCTTCAACGGGACGTTGTTCTGGGAGTCCGGCGGCGGCTTCAACGCCGAGCTTGGCACCTATATTTCGAGCGATAACGTCGACAACTCGCCGACGACTGCCGTCGAGGCAAATTGCGAGGACCGTCGTGTTCGCGACCAAAAACTGGGCGTTGCGGCGCCGCGATCCAGTCGATTGCTCAACTACTGCGGCGAGTTGCCGTCGGTGGGTGAGAATTCATTGAGTGCAGTTCCAGGCGCTTCCGGAGAAAAGCGTCATATCACGCGCAGCCACATCAAGCTCAGCTGGCCGGTAGGTGGCGGTACGCTTGACGCCATCACCGGTTATTCAAAGGTTTCGCAGGGCTTTTTGGTCGATGGCAGCCGTAACTCCGGCGAGACGGCGATCTTCACCTATCAGCCGACGCCTATACGCAACGTACCGGGGCTCGGCGCAACCAGCGGGCCGCGCAAAACCTTCACCACCGGTCTGTTGCAGATCGGCGGCGTAGACAAGACCAGCGAGTACAGTCAGGAAATCCGTTTCGCGAGCGATCGCGAGCAGGCGATGCGCTATTCCTTCGGTCTCTACTATTACGAAAACACCTCGAGCGGCGGCGTCGACGGCGTCATTGCGACCAAACCTCTGCCTACCGACTTTTTCTCGTTCTGTCTCGCGTGCACGGCACTGGGGCCGACAACCTTCGTGGACTTCGCGCCGGGGGCCGGCAACGCCGCTTTCCTGCCATGGTTCAACGATCCCGTGGGCGGTGCTCAGTTCGGTAAGTTGATCATCGACGAGGCTTCGGCACCTTCCGTGTTTGCCGCCCTCGAGTACGACCTAAATGATCAACTCACGGCGTCGATCGATGGTCGGTACACCGACGAGCAGCGCTCGTTCCTCGACAAGCGCACCGGCTCGAACGGCAAAGACAACTGGGAGTTACTGAGCTGGCGTACCACGCTGCGTTACAAGCCCGCAGAGAATCTCACCTACTTCGCAGGCATCGCACATTCGGAGAAGGCGGGCGACTTCGATCCGACTACGGTCCGTCTCGTCAGCAGGCCCACTGTCGACGTGACTCTTCCGGGAGCGTTCGATTCCGAAGGTCTGATGAGCTACGAACTCGGCCTCAAAGCCGAACTCATGAATCGTCGCGTCGGAGTCGAGCTCGATCTTTATTACCTCGACTGGTCAGACATAGTGATTCCCCAAGTTGTCTCGAGCATCAATGGGCAGGACATCGTCACCCCGACCGGCGTCAACGTGAACGGCGGTGACGCTACGGTCAAGGGTGTAGAGCTTTCGATCGTTGCGCGTGTCGCTCGCGGCCTCGATTTCAATATCGGTGCTTCGTATGCCGACCCTAAGTACGATCGCGCCAAGGTCGACAGTTTCATCGACTTTCCGACCTACGCGCCGACGGGTGACGTGTCCGGTAACCAGATCCTGCGTACTTCGAAGGTGCAGGCGAACGCAGGCTTGCAGTTCTCGAGTGATGTCGGCGCCGACCGCGAGTTCTTCCTGCGTGGCGACGTTGCGCACCGCGGCAAGCAGTTCGCCGATGCATCCAACCAGACCATCGTGCCGGCCTCGACTAACGTCAACGCCTCGCTCGGCCTTCGCGGCCAGTCATTCTCGCTAGAGCTGTGGGGCCGCAATCTGACGGACGAGGATGCACCGACGGGCGCGTTCCGCGACGTCTACTTCAGCAACAGCTTGCCGAATGGCGTCAACACGGGCGGAACGTTCTTCCCGTTTCGGTACAGCGTCTCGCATCCGCGTCGTACCACCTACGGCGTAACAGTGCGGTACAACTTCTGATATGAGCGATGGCCGCGTCACGTCGAATGCGCGTGACGCGGCTCCGTTCCTGGTTTTTATCGCCGCTTCCTTGATGCTCGCGGCAAGTCCTCTCGTCCCTGCGGACGAGATCGGCAATGGGCCCGAGCGACTGCAACTTGGCGACCCCGCCCGCCGTGCTCTGACCATCGAGCCCGTGCTCGACGGTATCCTCGACACCCGCAGGCGCGACACGGTGGGGCCGTCGGAGTTCGTCGCTCGTCTGCAGGATGTCCGCGTGCTCTTCATCGGCGAAGAGCACACCAACGGCGAATTCCATCGCGTCCAGTTGCAGACCATCGAGGCTCTGCACGCCGCGGGCCGGAAGGTAATCATCGGACTCGAAATGTTTCCGTGGGGTGAGAACCCCGCGCTCGATCGCTGGGTCCGCGGCGAGCTCGACGAATCTCGGTTCCTCGACGAGTCGAAGTGGTACGAGGTCTGGTCTCACCACTGGGGTCATTATCGCGACATCTTTCGCTTCGCTCGCGAAAAAAAATTACGTATGGTGGGTCTCAACGCTCCGCGTGAGGTCGTGCGCTCCGTGCGCAGCTCCGGCAGTTTCGACGGACTCGATCCCGAGGTGCGTCGACGATTTCCACCAATCATCGACGTAACGAGTGCCGAGCATCGCGAGGTAGTGCGCTCCTACTTTGATCCCGATGACGCGCTGCATTCGAAGATGAGCGCCGAGCAACAGGAACGACTGTATCTCGCGCAGGTGACGTGGGATGCGTCGATGGGCTGGCAGGCCGGAGCCGCGCTCTCCAAGCCCGCAGACCCACGCGAGATCGTGGTCGTGCTGATCGGCGCAGGGCATGTAGCGTACGACCTCGGTGCTGCGCGTCAGCTCGCGAGCGGATTCGACGGTCGGATCGCTTCGCTGATTCCCGTCACGGTCGGTCCGCGAAAGCCGGGCACGCCACCCAAGGTGGTCAGCGCCGCGTATGCACAGTTCATCTGGGGTGTTCCGCAGACTGCACAGCCGACACTGCCCGTTCTCGGTGTTTCTTTGATGGGGCGAATCGGCAAGGTGCCGACGCAGGTGATTCAGGTCGATGACGAGTCGAGTGCTGCCGCTGCCGGGCTTAGGGTAGGTGACGTACTGCGCAGTCTCGATGGGCTGACGATCGACGGCAGCGCAACGCTGCAACGTAAAGTGGGGGACTATAGATGGGGGGATACCGCCGTACTGTCGATCGAGCGCGACGGCAAGCCGCTCACTCTGACACTGCATTTCCGTCGCCGATCGTGACTTTCCGCCCGCGGTTTTTCGCGCGCATCGCCGCGTTGATCGTTTTGTTCGGCAGTGCCGTCGTCGAGTCGGCGACGACATCCGTGACAGCCCATTACACCCTCGATGTTTCTATCGATCCCGCCATGCGATCCATCGAGGCGAATGTGCAGTTGCGAGTGCCCGAGGGCAGCGCCGGCAAGTCGATCGAGTTCCTGCTCGCAGCGCCCCTCGAAATCGTCGGCGCGGATCCTGCCGTCATACGTATAGCGGAAGAGGGTTCCCGTACCTTCACGGGCATCAACGGGTCGGCGGCGGCGATCACGGCGAGCGGCCGAGCCACACGTTACCGTGCGCAGCTCGTCCCAGGCTCGCGTACGCTCAACTTGCGTTATCGGGGGAAAGTCGATTTCGGCTTCGACACGCCGGGGCAGGAATATGCGCGCGGCTTCAGCGAAACCGCAGGTACGATCAACGAAAAAGGCGTGTACCTCGCAGGCAGTACGCTCTGGTATCCGTGGCTCGGCGATACGCTTTTCACTTTCGAGCTGACGGCGAGCGCTCCTGCGGGTTGGCAGCTCATCAGTCCGGGAAGCGGTAACGCAGGAAGCGTCGGCGATCGAAGTATCGCGCGCTGGGTCTTGGCGTCACCCGTCGACGAATTGCATATCGTCGGCGGTCCTCTGACGCGTTACGCAAGACAGGCGGGCGCGGTTACCGCCGAGGTTTATCTGCGCAAAGCAGACGACGCACTGGCAGCGAAATACCTCGAGTCGACCGCGCGCAATCTCGAGATGTATCGAGCCTTGATCGGCCCATATCCCTACGACAAGTTCGCACTGGTCGAGAATTTCTGGGAAACAGGTTACGGCATGCCGAGCTTCACGCTGCTCGGTCCGCAGATCATCCGCTTTCCCTTCATCTTGACGTCGTCTTATCCGCACGAGGTCTTGCACAACTGGTGGGGTAACGGCGTATTCGTCGATTACGCCACCGGCAACTGGTGTGAGGGACTGACGGCCTATCACGCCGATCATCTCTATAAGGAGCAGGCCGGACAGGGCGCGGAGTACCGACGCGACACTCTCAAAAAATATCGTGACTTCGTCAAGGAGGCGCGCGACTTCCCGCTGACGGAATTTCGCTCGCGACACAGTCCGGCGACCGAAGCCGTGGGTTACGGAAAGGCTCTGATGACCTTTCACATGCTGCGCCGACAGCTCGGCGACGAGGCATACGTGCGCGGACTGCAACGTTTTTATCGCGAGCAGCGCGGGCGGCGTGCCGGGTTCGCAGATCTTGCACGGGCACACGGCGCTGCAGCGCAGCGCGACGTCGGTGCATTCATGAGCCAATGGGTGGAACGCAGCGGCGCGCCCGACCTGCGGATTTCCGGCGTACAACTCGCCCCTGACGGCAGCGTACGTGGCGAGTTGCGTCAGATACAGGGCGGCGCGCCGTTCGTGCTTGAAGTACCGGTGATTTTACGGACTGCGGATGGTGTCGAGCACTTCACGGTATCGAGCACTTCAGAGGTGACCCGTTTCGAGTTGAAATCGAAATCTGCGCCGCTCGGTCTCGAGGTCGATCCCGAGTTCGACGTATTCCGTCTACTCGATGCACGTGAGACGGCGCCATCGCTCGGTCAAATGTTCGGCGAACCTGAGGTGCTCGCCGTGCTGCCCTCTCGCGCAGACGCCGACTCACTCGAGGCATACCGCCGCATGCTGGCGTTCTGGGGCGGTGGCGGGGCGCAAAAATTCACCGTCGTCGAGGACCGCAGCATGCGTAAGCTGCCGACGGACAAGCCGGTCTGGATTTTTGGTCGTGAAAATCTTTGGGCTGCGAAAGAGTTCGGTCGCGACGCAGCGATCGGTTTCGAGGTCGACGAGCGCGGGATCCGTGCGGGTGGCCGCGACACACCTTTTGCAGGACACTCGCTCGTCGTGATCCGCCGTCACCCGGGGAATCCGACCAAGGCCATCGGCTGGATTACGGTTGACCCGCTCGGTGCAGCCGACGGAGTTGCTCGCAAGTTGCCGCATTACGGCAAGTATTCATGGCTCGCTTTCGCGGGTACAGAGCCAGCGAACGTCGGCAAGGGTGAGTGGCCCGCGGCAGACTCGCCGTTGCACGTCGACCTTAGGCCGCGGAATGCGCGGGCCGAGGTTTTGCCCACGGGCGGCTATGCCGTGCGTGCAGCACTCGCACAGCTGCCGACGGCATTCGATGCATCCGCAATGATGGCAGACGTTCGTTGGCTCGCCGATCCCGCGCGTGAAGGGCGGGGGATGGGCACGGCCGGGCTCGAAGCGGCTGCCGACTACATCGCTGCGGCGTTTCGTGCAGCAAAGTTGCGAGCGCCAGAGGAAGTAGCGTCGGAAGTGACAGGGATCGACGGATACTTCCAACCTTTTTCATTCACGCCGGTGGGCGCCCGCTCGCCGCTCAAGCTGCGCAATGTCATTGGCGTCCTTCCCGGTAGCGATCCGCGCTTCGCCAAAGAAATCGTCGTCGTCTCCGCGCACTACGATCATCTCGGGCGCAGTGGGCCGGGGGTACGTATGGCCGAGATCGGCCAAGTTCATCCCGGCGCAGATGATAACGCGAGTGGCGTTGCGGTGCTGCTCGAGCTGGCGCGAGTCCTCTCGGCAGCCGGCGCACCACCACGTACTTTGGTCTTCGTCGCATTCGCCGGCGAAGAAGCCGGGCTGCAGGGTTCGCGACATTTCGTCGAGGAGTCGCCTTGGCCGCTGCAAGGGATTCGCTCGGTGATCAACCTCGATACGGTCGGACGGCTCGGAAAAGGCGAGATTTCTGCGCTCGCCACGGGCTCGGCAAGCGAGTGGCAGCATGTCTTCCGCGGCATCACGTTTTCGACCGGAATCCCGGTACGTAACATTGCCGGAGCCTCCCAGTCCTCCGATCAGCAGAGCTTCATCGATCGCGGTATCCCTGCAGTGCAGCTCTTCACCAGCGCGCATCTCGACTATCACCGACCGACCGATGTTCCCGAAAAGGTCGACGCTGATGGGCTCGTGAAAGTCGCCACCGTGGCGCGAGAGGCTCTCGGGTATCTCGTCCAGCGGCCCGAGCCGCTAACGGTGACCATCGATGCGTCGATGTCGACCACCTCAAACGGCGTCGCCTCGACGATCCTCGGATCACCGTCGCAGTCTTCAGCCACGACCCGCCGAGTGTCCTTTGGACTCGTCCCGGATTACGCACACCAAGGAGCGGGGGTACGTGCCGAATCGGTCGTACCCGATTCCCCTGCGGCTCGCGCAGGTTTCGTCGCCGGCGATGTGCTGCTCTCGCTCGATGGCAAGATGGTGAACGGTCTTGCCGAGTTCGCGCAGATACTTCGAGCTTACGACGTGGGCGCAAAGGCGCGTGCTCTAAGACGTCGAGGCGAGGAAAATACCGAAGTCACTATCGAGTTGACGGCCCGCTGAGTCGCGTAGACGAAGCGTCGAGATTGGCGTTTGGCCAGCTGACGGCGAGTCCGAGCACCTGCTTGTATCGCAAGTCGCAATCCGAGCAACGCCCCTTCGCACTGCACCAACGCAGACTCTTGCCGTCGAGGCGACTCCAGAAGTGTCCGAGCGGATCGAGATCGAATTCCCGTAGCAATGCGAGGAAACTACCGCCATCTCCGCGCATCCGATAGCGCCGCCAATTCCGTTCAAAAAAATAATCCATCAGCCAATCAGCCGATACGGCGCGATAGCGGAACCGCGCCACCGGCGCGGGCTGGCGGGTACCGGGTACGCCGTGAATCTTTTTTAGCTCGTGGATCACCACATGATCCGTATCGATGAGATAGCCGATGAGAACGGTATTGCGAGCGGTCGGCGGACACACCCGGGCACAATACGCCTCGAGCAAACGCTCGACGACAGCGCGGGTATGTTGCGGTATGCGGTTTGCGAGTGCCATCGGTGGAGCTAAGCCTAGCGTGGAGCGCGATCAAGCGGCTATTCTGCGACCGATGGCCGATGAACTGACCGCCACGCGCTCCGAAGCTGTCGTTGCCCACGAGGACGTGAGCGCAGCGGTCTACGCCGTCATTCCGCCACGCCGCGTTCCACTCGCCAAGAGGGCGTTTTGGCGTGTGGTGTTGTACTTGCTGCGTCACCGTCGTGGCCGCGCGTGGCTGGCCGCGACCTACGGCGGTCGTCGGGGAGGCTGACTCATGCAATCTCTGTCGATGGTGCTCGCGTTTCTGGTGGGTGCAGGGCTCGTGGTCCAAGTGGGTTTGAACGTGGCGGTGGGCCGCGCACTCGGCGGCGCGGCGATGGGCGCTCTCGTCAATTTCCTCGTCGGCACTGCGGTGCTTGCCACTTTACTGCTCGCGACCCGTCAATCGTGGCCGAGTCGTGAGGCATTCGCAGCCGTGCCGACATGGGCATGGTTCGGAGGCCTGTTCGGCGCTGCCTATGTTGGCATTGCGACATTCGCCGGTCCGCGACTCGGCGCGCTGCTATTGCTCGCGCTCACCGTCGCCGGCCAAATGGTCGCCTCCGTCATAGTCGATCACTATGGGCTGCTCGGCTTTCCGCAACAGGCCGTGACGCCCATCCGGCTGATCGGCATAGCGCTGCTTGCGATCGGGATTTGGCTGGTCGCGATGCGGTGAAGGCGCAGCGCTCGGGGTGATGTGCTGAGGGCGATGCGGCTGAAGAGGGTCAGCTCGCCGCAGGCTCGCAATCGCTACATAGACCCTTGATCTCGAGAGAAGTAGGCTCGATCCGAAAGCCCACCGCCACCGATTTTTCTGCCAGTAGCCGGTTTATGGACGGGTCGTCGATTTCGGCGACTCGGTGGCACTTCCTGCACACCAAAAATTGTGCCACGTGTGCACGCGCGGGTTCGTCGCAGCCGATGAAGGCGTTGAGCGAGTCGATCCGGTGGACGAGTCCTGCATCCGTCAAAAATTCGAGAGCGCGGTAGACCGTGGGCGGAGCCGCTTTATCGCGCTCCTTTGCGAGTTCGCCGAGGATGCCGTATGCACCGATCGGCTCGTGAGCCCGCCAGACGATTTCTAGGACGCGTCGACGGATCGGCGTCAAGTTGAGACCGCGAAGCGCGCAAACATCGGCTGCGTTACGCACCGCCTGGTCGATGCAGACCGCGTGGTCGTGTCCCGCAGTGCGGGCGTGTCCGGCTTTAGCCATACCTTAAGTTATCATGCGACCCCTATGGCTACCACGGATCGGGTGCCCGTCACCGTTCTGACGGGATTCTTGGGGTCTGGGAAGACCACGCTGCTCAATCGCATTCTCTCGGAGAATCACGGCAAGCGTATTGCCGTGATCGAAAACGAATTCGGTGAAGTCGGTGTCGATCACCAGCTCGTCATCGGCGCCGAAGAAGAAATATTCGAAACCAACAACGGCTGTATCTGCTGCACGGTACGCGGCGATCTTTTGCGCATTCTCGGGCAGCTGCTGAAGCGCCGAGACAAGTTCGACTACATCATCGTCGAGACCACCGGAATGGCGGATCCCGGGCCCGTGGCTCAGACGTTTTTCCTCGACGATGATTTCAAGAAGCAGTTTTTGCTCGATGCGATCGTCACGGTGGTCGACTCCCGCCATATCGAAAAACACTTGCAGGAGATGAAGGAGCCCGGCGAGCAAGTCGCCTTCGCGGACGTCATTCTCCTCAACAAGACCGATCTCGTCAGCGAGGCAGAGCTCGAGCGTATCGAGCGGCGCATACGCTCGATGAACGGTACGGCCCGCATCTTCCGTACACGCAACGCGGATGTTCAGATAGATCGTGTGCTCGATGTCGGGGCGTTCGATCTGCAACGTGCACTGGCTGTAGACGCGTCCTTCCTCGAACCGGAATATCCCTTCGAGTGGGCAGGCGCTTACCTGCTGCCCGCCGGTCGCTTCACGCTGCGAAGTGGTCACGAGCCGCATGCCCATCAACATGATCATCACGACCATGAGCACGCCCACGACGATCATCACCACCATCACGCGGGTGGGTTGGGACTCGCCATCATTCCCCTAGCCGCTGCCACCGACGACGGGCTTGCGGGCGCAATAGAGCCTGCGGTCCGGGCATTCGCCGAAGATCCGCAGTCGGTTGAGTGTGGGGGTCATCTCGTCCCCCACGCGGGGCTGTACCACATCGACGCTGGTCACGAGGGCAGTCACTTCGATCTGGAAATCGCCAGAGCTGGTGCGTACGCATTATTTTTCGAACACGCTCCGGCAGAGTTCGATCTGCGGATCGAGGGCGCGAAACCCGTAGCCTCGCGCACATTCGCTTCGCATCACCACGATAACGAAATCTCTTCGATAGGCATCAGCGATCCGAGACCACTCGATCCGCAGAAACTCAATGATTGGCTGTCGTATCTTTTAAAGAGTCGAGGCGCCGATATATTTCGCATGAAGGGCGTGCTATCGCTCAAAGGCGAAGAGCGGCGCTACGTTTTCCACGGCGTGCACATGATGTTCGACGGACAGCTCGAGCGGCCTTGGCCGGCGGGTGCGACACGGCAGAACACGCTGGTATTCATCGGCCGCAAGCTCGACCGCGAGGAACTCGAGGCCGGATTTCACGGCTGCATCGCCAGTCCATGAAGCAGCCGGGAGCTATTCTCGAGCCGCGCGGTCGTGTGATCCTCGAGGATTACATCGTCGATATCGCATGGGCCCCGGACTCGAGTCGGCTCGCCGTTGCGGGTGGTGAAGGAAAAGTTTTTCTGGCGACACGCGAGAAAGACCGTCTCGATTCGAAGATCGTCGGCGATCATGGTTTGGGCGCCCTCGCTATCGCCTGGCAGCCGGGTGGCGAACGCTTTGCGAGCAGCGGTCAGGATTCCCGACTCTTGCTGTTCGACGGGACTGGCAATCGCGTGGCCGAGCGTCGTCCCTCTATGACGGCCACAGCGTGTGTCGCCTGGAGCGGTGACGGCCAACGACTCTCGTCCGCAGCGGGCAAGCAGATTTCTTTGTGGACATCGGAACTGGAGCCCGTACACGTCTTCGAACCGCAGGCGGCGACCATCACCGCACTCGCGTGGGACAAGTCGGGTCGTGATCTGGCCGCTTCGATGAATGGCGGTCTAGTCGTTCACCGAATCGATCCGCCCAGATTCGCGGTGCGATATTACAAGTGGTCGGCGCCATGTCTCACCGCGGCCTTCAGTCCGAACGGAAAGTTCCTCGCGACCGGCACTCAGGACGGGTCAGTACACTTTTGGTACCTCGCCACGGGACGTGATTCTCAGATGCGCGGTTATCCCGGCAAGGTCGATAGCACGGTGTGGAGTGGCGACTCGCGTTATCTTGCCACCGCAGCGGATGATCAGGTCGTGGTGTGGGATTTCGGTGGCAAGGGACCCGAAGGCTCGCGGCCTCTGCAATTGCGTGGACACACTGATCGCATCGAGTGCATGGCTTTTCAGCCCAAGGGCAATTTTCTCGTGACGGGTGGTCGCGACTGGCGCATCTCTTTGTGGTTTCCCGGAAAGTCGACCTTAGCCCTCGATGCCCAGCTCACCGATTCCGAACCCTCCTGCCTGCGTTGGTCACCCGATGGCCGCTTCATAGCCCTTGGCGAACAACGGGGTTCCTTGTCTATTTTCGAGCTGGTTCGCATCGTCTGATTGCCAGTTCCCTTATCGACCCGCTAAGGTCGGCAGGTCGGCTCAAGTGGAGATTCTCATGCGTAGTTTTCGAGTCGCGACCTTGGCAGTCGCTGCATCATGCCTATCCTTCGTCCTCAACTCGCCTCTCGCGTTGAGCAGTGAATTAGGTGAGCAGGTCGACGCTGCGCTTGCGAAACTCGAGCCGCGCATCATCGAATGGCGACGCGACCTGCACCAGAACCCTGAACTCTCCAACCGCGAGTTCCGAACCGCCAAGATCGTCGCCGATCATCTGCAGCGACTCGGGCTCGAGGTGCAGACGGGGATCGCAAAGACGGGCGTCGTCGCCGTACTGAAGGGTGGTAAGCCGGGTCCGGTGATTGCGATGCGCGCGGATATGGATGCCCTCCCGGTGGTTGAGCAAACTGATGTGCCGTTCCGTTCGCGTGTTACGACGACCTATCGCAACGAGACCATTGGTGTCATGCACGCCTGCGGTCATGACGTCCACACTTCCGTTCTGATGGGTATCGCCGAGGCTTTCGTCGGCATGAAGGCGGATATTCCCGGTACGGTCGTCTTTTTCTTCCAACCGGCGGAGGAGGGAGCGCCAGTCGGCGAGGAGGGTGGTGCATCGCTGATGATCAAGGAAGGTGTCATGGAGCGCTATCGACCCGAGGCCGTCTTCGGATTGCATGTTTTTGCCAATATGCCGACCGGGATGATCGGCTACCGCGGCGGACCGCTCATGGCCGGTTCCGACTCCTACCGCATCGTCGTCAAAGGACGTCAGACTCACGGCGCGCGACCTTGGGGTGGTATCGATCCGATCGTAGTGTCTTCGCAGATCGTCAACGCGCTGCAGACGGTGGTGAGTCGGCAGACCGACATCACGGCGGTTCCGGCCGTGGTCACCGTGGGCGCGATCAAGGGCGGAATTCGTCACAACATCGTGCCCGACGAAGTCGAGATGATCGGTACCGTGCGTACCTTCGATGCACAACAGCGCGCCACGATCATGAAAAATATCGAGCGCATGGTCGTCAACACCGCCGAAGCGAGCGGCGCGACGGCAACCTTCGAGATCGACCCCGGCAGCAACCCCGTGGTGCGCAACGATCCCGAGCTTACCGAAAGGGTATTACCGTCGTTACGCCGTATCGCCGGCGCCGAAAACGTTCGACCGGTGCCGCTCGTGACCGGCGCGGAGGACTTCGCGTTTTTCGCCGAACGCGTACCGAGCTTCTTTTATTTTGTTGGCATCACGCCGCGCGACCAAAACATGCTCGCCGCAGCGTCGAATCATTCGCCGCTCTTCTATGTAGACGAGACGGCGATCCCGCTTGCCGTACGATCATTTGCCAACGTCGTTCTCGACTACCTCCAATCGGGTGGCCGAAACGCCGCAGGTGCGACACGCTCAGGCCAGTGACGCACTGATCGGTAATTTGCGGATGCGGCGACCGGTCGCCGCATGAATCGCATTGCAAACGGCTGGTGCGATAGGCGGCGTGCCCGGTTCACCGATGCCACCGATCGGTCCGTTGCTCGATACGATGCGCACATCGATCTTCGGAGCCGCAGTCATGCGCAGGACCGGGTAGGAGTCGAAGTTACCCTGGACGGTTGCACCATCCTTGATAGTGATCTCGCCGGTGAGAGCAGCCGATAGACCGTAGATGATGCCGCTCTCCATCTGCGCGACTACCTGATTCGGATTCACTGCGAGCCCGCAGTCGACGGCACAACTGACGCGGTGTACCCGTACTTCGCGGTCGCGCACCGACACCTCCGCCACTTGCGCGACAATGCTGCCGAAGCTTTCTTGCAGTGCAATACCGAGATGGTGACCAGCCGGTAGCGGCTGTCCCCAGCCGGCGAGTTCGGCCGCTGCATCGAGCACCGCGAGGTGACGCGGTTTTTCGACGAGCAATGCGCGGCGATAGGCATAAGGATCTTTGCCCGCAAGATTTGCCAATTCGTCGATCATACCGTTCACGACGAAGCCCGTGATCGAGTGACCGACAGAGCGCCACCAAAGATTGGGAATGACTTCGTTGGTCTGGTGAGACTCGACACGCAGGTTCGGTATGGCGTAGGGCATGTCCGCTGCACCCTCGACGCTCGAGGGGTCGAGACCCTCCGGGGTGACGGCGAGTTTGCCCATGGCCGTATTGGCGAGCACGGGCTTACCCACCAGCGTGATCGCGCAAGCGGTCGGCATACCGTCGGCACCGATGCCGGCGCGCACCCGGCTGATGTTGAACGGACGGTAGAAGCCGCCCCGGGTGTCGTCTTCGCGAGTCCACACGACCTTGACGGGTCGGCCGACACCGCGGGCCACGAGAGCGGCCTCGACTGCGAAATCCGAGTTCGCGCTCGCGCGCCGACCGAAGCCGCCACCGAGAAACGTGGTGTGCAGGATCACCCTGCCGGGATCCATGCCAAGTGCAGCGGCAACGAGCCGCGCATCCTGCGATTGACTCTGCGTCGGCAGCCAAAGTTCGCAGCCGCCGTCAGTGACGTGGGCGACGCCGTTCATCGGCTCCATGCACGCATGGGCGAGGTAGGGAAGTTCGTACTCGACCTCGATTCGGCGCCGCGCCGCAGCGAAAGCTCCCTCGGCATCTCCCGTGTTCTTGCCGACCAGCCCGGGCTTTTCCGAGAGTTCCCGCCATTGTTCGCGCAGCGATTGCGTGGAGATGCCGCGCCCCGCACTCTCGTCCCACTCCACCAGCAGTGCTTCACGGCCTTTGAGCGCCGCCCAAGTGTGCTCAGCGATCACTGCAATACCGCTCGGCACTTCCTTCACCGCGACGACACCAGGGACAGCTTTTGCCCGCGAGGCATCGAACGACTTCAGCGTCGCGCCGAATACGCGCGGTCTTGCCACGACCGCCGTCAGCAGATCGGGTAGTTGCACATCGATGCCGAAAATCGCCTGACCGGTCACCTTGGCTGGGCCATCGAGACGTTTTTGCGGTTTGCCGATATAGCGGAACTCGTTACGATCTTTGAGTCGGATCGCTTCTTTTGCTGGGACCGGCATGCCAGCTGCGGCATCGACAAGCTCGCCGTAGCGTAGTTCGCGGCCTGTGACGTCGATCACCCTGCCGTCGTCGGTGATCAGCGTCTCTGGGTCGACCTCCCAACGAGCCGCCGCGGCACTGACGAGCATCGCTCTGGCCGTGGCGCCGACGTTACGAAGCGCCTCGTAGGTGGTCATGACGCTCATGCTGCCGCCCGTGAACTGGGCGGGCAGGAAAGGGTGGTTGAAAACCGGATCGACCGGTGCGAACTCGACTTTCAATCTTTGCGGATCGAAATCGAGTTCCTCCGCCAGAATCATCGGCAGGCCGGTATGCACACCCTGACCCATCTCGCTTTTACCGATGATCACCGTGACGGTATCGTCCGCGGAGATTCGCAGAAACGCATGCGGCTTGAATTCTTTGGGAGCCGATGGTTCGCGACCACCGACGAGATATGGACGCAGCAAACTACCGGCGGCGAGACCGCCGGCGACTACGCCGACGCCGATGAGAAAATGACGACGTCCGGAGTGCGCAATCGGTTCGGCTCCGCTCATGCGCCATCGCCTCCGCGCTTGATTTCCGCCGCACGCTTCACGGCAGCACGGATACGCGGATAGGTACCGCAACGACAAAGATTGCCGTTCATGGCTGCATCGATGTCGGAATCTGACGGCGATGCGTTCTGCTCGATCAGTGCCGCCGCGGACATGAGCTGCCCCGATTGGCAGTAGCCGCACTGGACCACGTCCAGCTCGAGCCACGCACGCTGCACGGCATGCGTCGCCGCCTTACCCGACAGCCCCTCGATGGTGCGGATCTCGGCAGTGCCCACGGCCGATACCGGCGTCATGCAGGAGCGGATCGGCTGGCCGTCGAGATGGACGGTGCACGCGCCGCACTGTGCGATCCCACAACCATATTTCGTACCCGTGAGTTTCAACAGGTCCCGCAGTGCCCAGAGCAGGGGCATTTCCGGGTCTGCATCGATTTGGTGCTGTACGCCATTCACTTTGAGGCTGATCACGGGGCTTCTCCGGTTACCATCCGTACGTCCGGGAGAATATTACCCAAGTCTGCGGGGCAAGAGGCCGAAGTGGAGATCGAATTCTTCGGTGCGGCCGGTGAGGTGACCGGTTCCTGCCATATCCTGCGTGTCGGTCGCCATACCGTGCTGCTCGATTGCGGCATGGTGCAGGGCGGTGCTGGCGCCTCGGTGCGAAATCGCACCGATTTCCCCTTCGCCGTGGGCAGCATCGACGCCGTGGTGCTGAGCCACGCGCATATCGATCACTGTGGCCGTCTCCCGCTATTGGTGAAACGCGGTTACCGCGGCCCGATCTACACCAACGCCGCCTGTCGAGATCTGTTGCCGATTCTGCTCTACGACTCAGCGGACCTCGCGGCGCGCGAGGCTGAGCGACGCAACCGTCATCTAGAACCGTCCGATCGACGAGAAGAGCCGCTTTTCACCACCGACGACGTGGAGCGCACGCTTAAACTCATTCGCGTACTTCGGTACGACACCGCATATCCGTTGCTGCCCGGCGTTTCCCTTTGGTTGCGCGACGCCGGACATATCTTGGGCTCTAGCAGCGTCGAGCTTGAATGCAGCGAGGCGGGTCTGAATCGTTGCATCGTGTTCAGCGGCGATCTCGGCCAGTATGGCTCGCCGATACTTCTTGACCCCCATCGATTCACGACGGCAGACCTCGTCATCATGGAGAGCACTTACGGCGACCGTCTTCATCGGAGGCGTAGCGACACCATACGCGAGATAGGCGAGATCATCGCCCAAGCCGATCGTGACGAAGGCAATGTACTCATACCTGCATTTGCCGTCGGACGCAGCCAGGAAATCCTTTATTTGCTCGGTGAGTATTTCGAAGCGTGGGGGCTCGCCGATTGGAAGATATTCCTCGACAGTCCGATGGCAATCGAGGCGAGCGCCGTGTATTGGAACCATGTCGATCGACTCGACGATGAGGCCCGACGACTGCGGGCGAGTTTCGCCACCATGCCGACGTTGCCCAATCTTCTTCTCTGCCGCACTGCGCAGGAGTCGAGGGCGATCAACGAGATCCGCAGCCACGCCCTCATCATCGCCGGCAGCGGTATGTGCAATGGAGGCCGGATCTTGCATCACCTGCGACACAACTTGCCACGACCGGAGTGTCACGTGATGATCACCGGGTTCCAGGCGCCGCAGACGCTGGGGCGAGCGTTGGTCGACCGCGAGCCGCAGGTGCGAATTCATGGACAGACCATCCGTGCCGCGGCCAAGATTCATACCGTAGGCGGCATGTCCGCCCATGGAGATCAAGCGGACTTGCTGCAGTGGTACGGTTGCTTTACGGGTCGACCGCCGGTGTGCCTGGTTCATGGCGAATGGCTGCCCGCCAATGCGTTACGCCAAAGTCTCGAACGTAGCGGGGCGCATGTCTGGGTACCGACTCCCGGCAGTCGGCTCGATCTGTCGACCCTGACCATGCGCAGGCCTGCCGCTGCGACCGAGGAGTGAAGTTTTATGAGAACCCGTGATTTGGTTCGCCGCCACCTGCTCATCGGGGCTGCGATGCTACTGCTCGGTTCCGCCGTCGCTCCGGTCGTGGCAGCAGAAACGCTGCTCGTCATCGGCGCAACGGGCGGCACAGGCCGTGAAGTCGTCCGTCAGGCAGAGGCGCGCGGGCTTAAGGTTCGCGCGTTCGTGCGCGACGAGGCGCGTGCGCGCGCAACGCTCGGCGAGCGTATCGAGTACGTCGAAGGCGATGTGCGCAGTGGCACCGGTATCGACGTTGCGATGCATGGCGTCGACTACGTCGTTTCCGCGCTCGGTTCCAACGTTCGGGCCGACGCGCAGAACACCCCCGAAAAAGTCGATTACGAAGGTATTCGCAAGCTTGCCGAGACCGCTGCACGCGCGGGTGTCAGGCATTTCGTGTTGGTGTCCTCGATGGGTGTGACCCATGAGGACCATCCTCTCAACAAGATGTTCGGCAATATCCTCGTCTGGAAACTCAAGGGAGAGAACGCCCTACGCGCATCGGGTGTCCCCTATACCGTGGTACGGCCTGGCGGCCTACTGGACACCGCTGGTGGATCAACGGGTGTCAAAGTATTTCAGGGGGACGACCTGCGCAATCAGGGGCGGATCGCGCGTGCTGATGTCGCTACCGTCTGCCTTGCGGCGCTCGGGAATGCGGCAGCCATCAACAAGACTTTCGAGCTCGTAGCCGACGAGTCCGCTGCAAGCTCTGATTTGAAGACGATTTTTGCGGGACTGAAATCCGATGCTCGCTGATTCGACGTTTCTGCAGCGCCAACTCTCTCGCGTTGCACGCATCGAGCCGCGTGAGAGTGCGGCGGTGATCGCCGCCTTTTTCCTCTTCTTCTTCGTACTCGGAAGTTATTTCGCGGTACGACCGGTTCGGGAAACCGTCGCAACCTTGATCGGCCGGGAACGTGTCGCCGATCTATGGCTGTACACGGCGCTGTTTTCCGTTGCCATCGTACCGCTGTGGGGATGGCTCGTCGCGCGAGTCCGACGCAGTCTGTTGCTGACCTGCACCTATGGCGCGGTCGCGATCATTCTTGCCGGAATAGGCTACTCGATGCAGGCGGACGAGGGAGACCTGCGAGTCGGTACGTTTTTCTATGTTTGGATCAGCGTCCTGAACCTTATGTTGGTTTCCGTGTTCTGGAGCTTTCTACTCGAGATGTTCGATCGCGAGCAGACGAAGCGACTGTTCGGGTTCATCGCTGCGGGCGGAACGCTCGGCGCACTGATCGGCCCGCTCGCCGCGCGAATCAGCGTCGACAGCATCGGTAATTCCGGCGTGCTCTATCTCGGCACGATCGGGTTCCTGGGCGCCATCGTCTGCCAGCGCATACTCATAGGTATCTGGAGTCGCAGCCGCCTCGCTGACAGCGCAACGTCCGTCTCTGCCGAAGGACGTGACGACGATGGCATTGGCGGCAATCCGTTTGCGGGTATTCTTATCGTGCTGCGATCTCCGTATCTGCTCGGTATAGCGAGCTTCGTAGTGCTGCTTTCCGCGGTGAACACCTTTCTGTATTTCGAACAGCTACGCATCGTCAGCGAAACCTTCGAGGATACGACACGTCGCACCGAGGTTTTCGCGACCATCGACTTCATCGTGCAGTCACTGACCATCTTTTCCCAGTTGTTTCTCACGGGACGGATCGCCTCTCGACTCGGTGTTCGCGTATTGCTCCCCTTCGTGCCGGTGATCATGATCGGCGGCTTCTTTCTGCTCTCGATGCTCAATGTTTTCGGCATGATCGCGGCAATGCTGATCCTGCGCCGTTGGGGCGAATACGCCTTCATCCGTCCGGGACGCGAAATGCTGTGGGGATCGCTCGATACCGAATCCAAGTACAAGGCGAAGAATTTCATCGATGTGCCGGTCTACCGTGCGGCTGATTACGTCGGCGCTCAGGCGAAGAGTGCACTCGATGCGGTGGGGGCTTCGCCTGCGGGAGCGGCGGTCATCGGCGCCGGACTCGCAGCGATCTGGGCCGTGAATGGCTGGTGGCTCGGTCGCCGTTACGACAGTGGCTCGATGCCGACAAAACCATGAGTGTGCTCGTGCAACGCATCGCAGGTAGGACATACGGCGTGCGCCGATTATTCATCGCATCCATCGCCGGCTTACTCGCGATCATGAGCCCGCAGCCGCAGGCTGCCGAATCGGTGGGCGCAGGGCAGGAGCGTGCCGCTGCAGAGTTTCTCGCTGCGGTAGCGGCGGGTGATGCCCAGTCGGTTGCCTTTGCGATCCACCCGACCGAACTCGACCGGCTGCGCATAATGGTGGTTCAAAGACTGCGTGAAGAGGCCGGGCGTGGCGAGTCCTCGATGCGGCTGAGAATATTCGGCGATGCGATGCCGCTGGCGGAGATCGAGCGATTGACGAGCGTGAATCTCTTCCGGGCACTTGCTCGACGACTGACACTGCGATCGCGCGTCTACGACAAAATAGACGGGCTCGTTGCCGTTCGAGATGGGAACTTCGTGCACGTAGTGGTCAAAGGTAGGCAGCCGCGCGAACGCGGGCGTGTCGAAGTCGTCGAACTCGTTACGTTGCTGCCCTACGGCAAGGAATGGAAGGCGTCCATCCCGCTCGAGGTCGAGGCGCAGATCGACGATCTGATGAACGGGCGGGCCCGGCCTGCAGCCGCCGCGAGCATCTCTTCGGGTGTGCCGACCGGTGGTGGTTCGAGCGGGGTGCCCGTCGGGGCTTCGACCGCGGCGGTTACCGCGCCGCCCGCGCGCAACACGGCCGAGATTCTCGCTCTGCTGGAACAGGCGGAGCGGACGCTCGTCGATGGGAAATGCGATCGGTATTACCGCGAATACCTCAGTCCGGAACTGCGGCGTACCCTTTCTGGTCGAACGCTCGATGCCCTAGTCGGTAGTTGCAGTCGAAGCATCGCGAGCCGCGAGTTGCTGATCGCGGCGCTGCGGATCGTCCGTCGGTCACCGCCGTCCTTCGAGGCCGGTGGCAATCGCGCAGTCTATGACGTCGAAGGGCAGGGTTTGCCTTACGATCGATACGTACTCGAGCGCGTCGATGGCAAGTGGTATATCGGAGAGTGAATATCACTCAAAGAATTGTCCCCGACTAATTTTGAGACCATTCGGAGATCGAAACATGCCCTCACACCACCGCAACACGCTGCGAGCCCTTTTCGCGGCACTGCTCCTCACCACTCTCTCTGCCTGTGGTGTCTCGCCTCAGAAGGTCACCGTTCCGGTCGTCTCTTCGGTCGACTTGCCGCGCTTCATGGGCCCTTGGTACGTCATCGGCGTGATCCCAACCTTCATCGAGAAAGACATCTATAACGCCATCGAGTCCTACGAACTCGCGCCGGACGGCACCATAAAAACGACGTTCACGTTCAACAAGGGAGCGTTCGATGGGCCCGCGAAACGGATGGAGCCGAAGGGATTCGTGATCCCGGGTACCAACAATGCCATTTGGGGCATGCAGTTCGTCTGGCCGATCAAGGCCGAATACGTCATCTCGCATGTCGATGCCAACTACACCGAGACCATCATCGCGCGCAGCGCACGCGATTACGTCTGGATCATGGCGCGTACCCCGAAAATCGATCAGACGCGCTATGCCGAGCTCGTGAAAAAAGTGGCGGAGATGGGCTACGACACGAGCAAGCTCGTCAAGGTGCCGCAGAGCAGTCCGCCCGTCACCGCGCCGTCCGCCTCTGCCACGGTGCCGGCGATGCCGTCACCGGAGAGGACGGCTGAAATCCTCGCCTCGGTTCCCGCTGTCGCGGCCCCCGATCTCAGGAGTCGTCTGCAAAAAGGCGGCGTGAAACCCGTGGTGCTTGACGTTCGCCGTGCCGAAGAGTTCGCGGCCGGACACGTCGACGGTGCGCTCAACGTGGCCCATACCGACATTCTCGCCAATCCGGCCACGGCGGTCGCCGCTTCCAAGGACGCGGAGATCATCCTTTACTGCGGTAGCGGGCGCAGGGCCTCCGCCGCCATCGAAGCCCTGCGCGCCGCGGGATACACCAACCTCAAGCACCTCACCGGCGACTATCCAGGCTGGGTCAAGACCCTCCCGCCCGAGGCCCCGACGACCCCCTGACCCCCTGCCTGCGGTCGCCGCCGGGCCGCGGCCCCCCCTAGGGGCCAAACCCCTTGTTAGACTGCCGTTTTTGGCAGGGAACGCTCGGGGGTGGGCGCGTCCCGGATGGAATTGGGAACGCGCATGGCGAAAGACGAGATTCACGACTCCAAGGGCCTGTCGCAGTGGGAAAAAGCGGCCGTCAAATCCGCGCCCCAGGGTGACCTCTCGAAGTTGGTGTGGAATACCCCGGAGGGGCTTGCGGTGAAGCCCCTGTATACGGCGGCCGACCTTCGGGGCCTTCCGTATGCCGACACCCTGCCCGGCTTCGCGCCCTTCATCCGCGGTCCGCAGGCGACCATGTACACGGTCCGCCCGTGGACGATCCGTCAGTACGCCGGCTTCTCGACGGCCGAGGCCTCGAACGCCTTCTATCGCAAGTCGCTCGCCGCAGGCGGGCAGGGCGTCTCGGTGGCCTTCGATCTCGCGACCCACCGTGGCTACGACAGTGACCATCCACGCGTGAAGGGTGACGTCGGCAAGGCCGGCGTCGCCATAGATTCGGTCGAGGACATGAAGATCCTCTTCGACGGAATTCCGCTCGACCGTGTCTCGGTATCGATGACCATGAACGGCGCAGTACTGCCGGTGCTCGCTGCGTACGTGGTTGCCGCTGAAGAGCAGGGCGTGAAGCAAGACCGACTTTCCGGGACCATCCAGAACGACATCCTCAAAGAATTCATGGTCCGCAACACCTACATCTATCCGCCCGAACCCTCGATGCGCATCGTGGGTGACATCATCGAGTACACGGCGCGGCAGATGCCGAAGTTCAACTCTATATCCATATCCGGCTACCACATGCAGGAAGCCGGGGCGAATCAGGCGCTCGAGCTTGCCTTCACCTTGGCTGATGGCAAGGAATACGTGAAAACGGCAATCGCCAAGGGACTCGATGTCGATGAGTTTGCTGGCCGACTGAGTTTTTTTTGGGCGATCGGCATGAACTTCTATCTCGAGATCGCCAAGATGCGCGCTGCGCGACTCCTTTGGTGGAAAATAATGTCTGGATTCGACGCCAAGAATCCGAAGAGTCTGATGCTGCGCACGCATTGCCAAACATCGGGCTGGAGCCTTACCGAACAGGACCCTTATAACAACATCGTTCGCACGACCATAGAGGCGATGGCCGCGGTGTTCGGGGGTACGCAGAGTTTGCACACCAACTCTTTCGACGAAGCCATCGCACTGCCGACGGAGTTCAGCGCACGCATCGCCCGTAATACACAGCTGATACTGCAGGAAGAATCGCAGATCACGAAAGTTATCGACCCGTGGGCGGGAAGCTATCTGATGGAGAAGCTGACGCAGGAGATGGCCGATAAGGCGTGGGCGATCATCGAGGAAGTCGATGCCATGGGCGGCATGACGCGCGCCGTCGAAAGCGGGTGGGCAAAACTGCGCATCGAGGCGAGCGCGGCAGAAAAGCAGGCACGAATCGATTCGGGGCTCGATGTGATCGTCGGCGTCAACAAGTTCAAGCTCGATGCGCAGGATCCGGTCGACATCCTCGAGATCGACAACGTCGCAGTACGCGAAAATCAGATTGCGCGCCTCGAAAAGGTGCGCAAGAGTCGGGACGGCGCAAAGGTCGCCGCTGCACTTGCAGCGCTGACCGCCGCGGCGAAAGAAGGCAAGGGCAATCTGCTCGCGCTCACTATCGAAGCCGTGCGTCTACGGGCGACGGTGGGTGAGGTCAGCGATGCGCTAGAGCGAGTGTGGGGACGGCATCGTGCCAATTCGCAGGAGGTCAGCGGCGTGTACGCGGGAGCCTACGATTCCAAAGAGGACTGGACGAAACTGCAGGGTGACATCGCGGCTTTTGCCGAGCGTTACGGACGCAGACCACGCGTGATGATTGCTAAGTTAGGGCAGGACGGACACGATCGCGGTGCAAAAGTCGTCGCCAGCGCGTTTGCCGACCTCGGCTTCGACGTCGATGTCGGCCCGCTCTTCCAGACGCCAGAAGAATGCGCCCGCCAGGCTATCGAAAACGATGTGCACGCCGTCGGCGTGAGTACGCTGGCCGCCGGACACAAGACCCTCGTTCCGGAAATCATCCGCGCGCTACGCGAGCAGGGCTCGCCGGAAATCATCGTGTTCGTCGGCGGCGTCGTGCCGCAGCAGGACTACGCATTTCTTTACGAGGCCGGTGTGAAGGGCATTTACGGTCCGGGCACCCCCATTCCAGAGAGTGCGCGCGACGTACTCAACAACATCACGCGTGCCTGTGACGCTGCCTGAACAAGATGACCGTCGCCTGCTCGAGGGCGTGCTCGCGGGCGATCGTCGTGCGCTGGCCAAGGCCATCACGCTACTCGAGTCGACTCGTCCCGAGCACCGGGTGCGCGCGGACGCCATACTCGATGCGTTGTTGCCCCGTGCCGGAAAAGCACTTCGGCTCGGAATATCGGGTGTTCCGGGTGTCGGCAAATCGACCTTCATCGAGGCGCTCGGGATCTTCCTGCTCGCCCGGGGCCATAAGGTCGCCGTATTGGCGGTAGATCCCTCATCGGGCGTGTCGGGGGGATCCATTCTCGGCGACAAGACACGCATGGAACGTCTTTCCGTTGAGGACCGCGCATTCATCCGTCCGAGTCCCTCCTCCGGAACGCTCGGCGGAGTCACGGAAAAAACGCGTGAAGCGATGATCGCTTGCGAAGCTGCCGGCTTCGACGTCGTGATAGTGGAGACCGTGGGAGTAGGGCAGTCCGAAACTACTGTCGCGGGAATGACCGATATATTCGTGCTGCTACAGTTGCCCAATGCGGGCGACGATTTGCAGGCGATGAAAAAAGGCATCATGGAGCTCGCGGATCTCATCGTCATCAACAAGGCCGATCTTGATCCCGATGCGGCACTGCGTGCCGAGGCGCAGATCGTCTCGGCACTGCGAGTCCTCAGTTTCACGGGCGCGCCCGGAGCGCGTGATACCGAGCGCTGGCAAACCCGCGTGATGCGCGGCAGCGCCCTCAAGGGCGAGGGTCTCGAGATGTTCTGGAACAACATCGGAGAATTTCGCGCGCTGCGGGAGCGCAGCGGCGAATTTGCGCTCCGGCGCCGCCAGCAGTCGCTCACCTGGATGTGGGATCAAGTGCACGCGCGGCTGCTCGCCGATTTCCGCGAAAGCGCAGCCGTTCGCGAAGTTCTGCCGGCGATGATAAGTAGTGTCGAGCGCGGAGAAGTGGCGCCCTCTTCGGCTGCCCGTCGGCTGCTCGACCTATTCGAAAGACACTGACGCATTTTCAAGTTTGGGGAAATTCCATGCACGACATCATCCAACAACTCGAAAAGAAGCGTGGCGAGGCCCGTCAGGGCGGCGGGGTCAAGCGCATCGCCGCGCAGCACGCCAAGGGCAAGCTCACTGCGCGCGAGCGTATCGAACTCCTCGTCGATGAGGGTACGTTCGAGGAGTGGGACATGTTCGTCGAGCATCGCTGCAGCGACTTCGGGATGCAGGACCAAAAAATTCCGGGTGACGGCGTCGTCACCGGATGCGGTTTCATCAACGGTCGTCTCGTATTCGTCTTCAGCCAGGACTTCACCGTCTTCGGCGGCTCGCTCTCCGAAGCCCATGCGCAGAAGATCTGCAAGATCCTCGACTCCGCCATGAAGGTCGGCGCCCCGATCATCGGCATCAACGACTCAGGCGGTGCGCGAATTCAGGAAGGCGTGGCCTCGCTTGGAGGTTATGCCGAGGTATTCCAGCGCAATGTCACCGCCTCCGGCGTCGTTCCGCAAATCAGCCTGATCATGGGCCCCTCGGCGGGCGGTGCGGTATACAGCCCAGCACTCACCGATTTCATTTTCATGGTGAAAGACAGTTCCTACATGTTCGTCACCGGACCCGACGTCGTGAAAACGGTGACACACG